>Ga0256826_1002359_pt1 | contig 11539 bp, 12 predicted proteins | sample CV79metaG_FD_185975 | JGI IMG/M metagenome (GOLD analysis project Ga0256826, IMG submission 185975) | Hydrothermal vent microbial communities from East Pacific Rise, Pacific Ocean - CV79 | ecosystem: Environmental > Aquatic > Marine > Hydrothermal vents | place: Pacific Ocean: East Pacific Rise... | reverse complement strand
AAGATGTGTCTAAAGTATTTTCACCAATTGATGGAAAAATAGTAGCAATAGATAAAACAAAAAATAAACAAAAAATAGTTATAGATGTAAGTATGTGTAATACTCACTTAGTAACTGCACCTAAAAGTGCAAATATGATTATGAAAAGTTATAAAAATGGTTTAAATTTAAATCATAATACATATAAAGCAAAAAAACTAAATAACCAAACTACACTAAAATTTAATGATATAAAAGTTAAGTTTATAAGTGGTATATGTAATCCAAAGATTAATTTTATCAATTCTATTGAAGTTGAATTAGGTGATGAGATTGGTGTATTTATGCAAGGTTTAGTAATAGTAGAATTACCACTTACATATAATATTGAAGTAAGTTTAAATGAGAAAGTTTACTCAAATAAAACATTACTTTGTAAATAAAAAATATTTACAAAAGAGAATTAAGTATTTACTTCTCTTTGTAATTTATTTTCAACAGATTTAATTTTACTTTTTAATCTATTTTCACAATTTTTTCTAATATCAAATTTCAATGATGAATATACTCTATCACAATCTAATTGTTCATAAGCTAATTCTATAATACTAAGTGCTTCTTTCATGCTAGAAGCTTCTATAATCGTCCCCATTGCAGTTAATTGATAAGGAATACCACTTTTATCGATTGCATCTATTATTTTAGCAACTTGAGCTGATACACTTGAACCATTTCTACATTCATCTGATGTAGGGAACATTGAAAATTCTAATAATACACTTGTCATATTTATCCTTTTTATTTATTAATAATAACCTAATAGACATAAAAAAAGGTAAGCAAATAAATGCTTACCTTTTTTTTAAGTTAAGTTAAAAATTACTTAGCTCTGATTCCTAAATCAGCAACTAGTTCTTGGAACTTAGCGTAATCTCTTCTTCTTAAATATTTAAGAAGTCTTTTTCTTTTTCCTACCATTTTAAGTAGTCCTAATCTTGAAGAGTGATCTTTGTGATTAGTTTTTAAGTGTTCAGTTAATACTTTAATTTGTTTACTTAAAACTGCAATTTGTACTTCTGCACTACCTGTATCTTTTGTATCTCTTTGGTATTTAGAGATAATTTCTTGTTTTACGTCCTGATCTAAAGCCATAATGACCTCCTTGATTGGTTAATTTCTATTTATTTTTACAATAAAAGTTTGAGATTATACCTAAAAGTATATTATAGTTTTATTAAAGAAATGTTTGATGATATTAATATAATTGATTTTTAATTAGATGGTGTCAAGAGAGGGACTCGAACCCTCGACCTCCGGCTTATGAGACCAGCGCTCTAACCAGCTGAGCTACCTTGACACATAATAGAACTAGTTGTTCTAAAAAGTGATGGAATTATATCTGAAGAAGTATAAATAGTCAAGCTTTTTTGATATAAATTATAAAATTTATATCAAAAAGTAAAAATGACTAATTAAAGTATATATTTACTTGCATCTTCATCTTCAATAATATCTTGAAGTTTCTCTATAACAAGTTCTTTTGTTACTTCTATACTTTCTCCAGCATGTTCATCTGCATTGAAACTAATATCTTCAATAACTTTTTCTATAACAGTATGAAGTCTTCTAGCCCCAATATCTTGAGCTTTTTCATTTGCATTAACACTAAGTTTTGCAAATTGTCTTATGGCAGCATCACTAAAAGTAAGAGTAACATTTTCTACACTTAATAGAGATTCATATTGTTTAAGTAAAGAATTTTTTGTATTTGTTAGAATCATATATAAAGCTTCTTCATCTAAAGGATTAAGCTCAACTCTAAGTGGAAACCTTCCTTGAAGTTCTGGAAGTAAATCACTAGGCTTACTAACATGAAAAGCACCAGCTGCAATAAATAATATATGATCTGTTTTAATTTGACCATATTTAGTATGAACAGTGCTTCCTTCAACTATTGGAAGTAAATCTCGCTGTACTCCTTCTTTACTAGGGTCTTGATTTTTATTATTATTTCCAGTAGCAATTTTATCAATCTCATCTAAAAATATAATACCACCATTTTCACATCTTTTTATTGCTTCTTCTTTAATAGATTCTTCATCAAGTAAATTTTGTGCGGCACTTGTTCTTAATAATTTTTTAGCTTGAGCTATTGTAACTTCTTTTTTAACTTTATTTTTATCCATTTTACCAAGCATATTATTTAAGCTTTCAGAGATACTTGACATATCCATAGGTAAATTAGAATCAATTACTTCTACATGTGTCTTTTTTGGAAGTTCTATTTCAATAGTTTTATCATCCATAGAACCATCAAGAACTTTTTTCTCCATAAGGTTATATGTTTTTATAAAGCTTTCTTGCGCACTTTGTGTTGCACCTTCTGGTAGTTTTGGAACTAATATTTCTACAATTTGTTTTATAACTTCTTTATTTATATCATCTTGAATTTTTTCTTCGTATTCTTTTTTTACAAGAGAAATTGATTCAAAAGCTAAATCTCTAATCATAGATTCAACATCACGTCCTACAAACCCAACTTCAGTATATTTACTAGCTTCAACTTTTACAAAAGGAAGACTCATCATTTTTGCCAGTCTTCTTGCAATCTCTGTTTTACCAACTCCAGTACTACCAATCATTAAAATATTTTTTGGCATTATTTCTTCTTGTATTTCACTAGGAAGTTGCATTCTTCTAAATCTATTTCGTAAAGCTAATGCAATTGTTTTTTTAGCATCATTTTGACCTATAATATAATCATCAAGATATGTTACTATTTGTTTTGGTGTCATATCCATTAGTTATCCTTATTATTTAATTCTAGAAGTTTTATATTTTGATTTGTATATATACAAAGTTCACCAGCGGTCATAAGAGATTCTTTTACAAGTTCTCTTGGCTCTAGTGATGAGTGTTTTTTAAGTGCACGAGCAGCAGCAATAGCAAAGTTTCCACCACTACCAATTGATGCTAAACAGCCATCTTCTGGTTCAACTACATCACCAGTACCACTTAAAATAAAAATATGATCTTCATTTAGTACTAACATCATAGCTTCTAGTTTTCGTAAATTTCTATCTTTTCTCCATTCTTTAGAGAAATTGATTACTGATTTTAATAAATCGCCTTTTGTATTTACTAAATGTTCTTCAAACATATCAAATAAATTAAAAGCATCTGCTGTACTACCTGCAAATCCAGCAAGAACTTTATCTTTATATAAAGTTCTTATTTTAGTAGCATTATTTTTTAAAACAGTATTTCCAAATGTTACTTGACCATCCCCACCAATAACTGCTTTTCCATTTTCACTTTTATATGCAAGTATCGTTGTAGCATCAAACATTTTAGTTCCTAAGCTTCAATTACATCTACAGTTAAAGATGCATGAATACTATGACCTAATTTACAATCAACTTCAAATATACCAGGAGTTTTAATTGCATTTTTAAGTGTTAATGATTTTTTATCTACATTTAAATCAAATTGATCTTTTAGTGAGTTTGAAATCTCTTTTGATGTAATTGAACCAATTAAATGACCATTTCCACCAACTTTATGTTTGATTGTTAATTTAAGAGAATCAATCATCTCTTTTTGTTTTGTTGCAGTTGCAATTTCTTCTTCTAAATTAGCTTTTATTACAGCTTGGTCTTTTTCCCATTGTTCTAAAACTTCAGTAGTTGCATGTTTTGCAAATCCTCTACCAATTAGGAAGTTTTTACCATAACCATCTTTTACTTCTTTGATTTCTCCAATTTTACCTAAACTTTTAACATCTTTTATTAATAATACTTTCATTTATAATATCCTTTATTTTTAGTATAAATTAAAATAGCAAATTAGACAGGCTAATTTGCTATTAATATTGATTCAGAAGCTATTTTATTCTCCTGAAGTTGTCTCACCATTATATGAAATAATCCCTTGGATATAGTTTGAAACTTGTTTCCAACCCATATCTTTTAGTACATTTTGACAGTAAGCACTTCTTGAACCAGTAAAACAATAAACAATAATAGGTTTATCTTTATTTTGGTCAATTTGTTCAACTGCTTGATAAAACGAAGTTGTTGGAACTAATACATCAGTACCAACTATTCTTTTTTGATTCCATTCCATCCATTCTCTTACATCAACAAGTGAAAAATCAACCATTTTTAATTCTCTTGCTTCAAGAAGTGATTTTATCTCTTCTGTGTCTAATTGTTCTTTTGCTAAAAGTGATATACACTCATCTTGAGTTAAACCTCTTGAGTGATTATGTGCAACTTCTATGGCACTATCAACACTACCATGTTTTTTTGCATACTCAGGAGTAACAAATATACCACAATGACAAGCTCCATCTTGAGGAATCTCTTTTTCAATAGCTGGTTTACATGGACATACTCTATTATCAGCAGCTTTTTGTTCTTCTTTTGTTTCACCAATTACCATAAAACATGGACAATATCTTTTATTGTAAATTATTTTATTTCTAGCAAGACCCATAGTCACGCCTTCATTTACATCTTGATTAGGGTTATAAACCCAACCAAAAGTATCACAAACTTTATTAGTAAATTTTTTTGTTTTATCCATCTCTTCTTTGAATTCAACTGAATCCATATCAATTTTAGCAATCAATTTTTGTCCTTATTTTTTGTTTTTTTCGTAGTATTCAGGTGATACAAATATACCACAATGACATGCACCATCTTGAGGAATTTCTTTTTCAATAGCAGGTTTACATGGACATACTCTATTATCAGCAGCTTTTTGCTCTTCTTTTGTGTCACCAATTACCATAAAACATGGGCAAAATCTTTTATTATAAATCATTTTATTTCTAGCAAGACCCATAGTCACGCCTTCGTTTACATCTTCATTTGGATTATAAACCCAACCAAAAGTATCACAAACTTTATCTGTAAATTTTTTTGTTTTTTCCATTTCAGTTTTAAATTCAACTGATTCCATATCGATTTTAATCATCATAGCATTTGCCTTTTATTGTTTTGTTTTTAGTATAGTATCTTTTTTGATTTAAGAATAACTTATTTAATATTGTTAATGAAATTATGCATCTATTATTTCAACTGCATTACATACATTTTTAATAATCCAATCAGGTGTTGAAGCTCCAGCTGTAACTCCACATGTTGTTTTACCATTGAACCATTTTTTATCTAATTCATTTTCATCTTCAATATGATATGTTTTTATATTAGCTTCACAAATATAAAATAATTGTTTAGTATTTGATGAATTTTTTCCACCAATAACTATCATAATATCAACTTGCTTACTTAATTCATCTGCAGCTGCTTGATTTTCAAATGTAGCATCACAAATAGTATTAAATACTCTTACTTCTTTATGTTTTATCATCAATGCACTTATAATCTCTGCATAATGGTCTTTTTGTTTTGTTGTTTGAGCAACAGTTGCAATTCGATCATGTTTAAGAGTTAAATTTTTTAAATCAGAAACAGATTTTACAACATGTACATCATCTCCATAAGATTTTACACCTTTTACTTCAGGATGTTCTTCATCACCAAATATAACAACTGAATAATTTTCATTTGACATGTGTTTTACTATTTGTTGAGGAGTAGTTACAAAAGGGCATGTTGCGTTTATTACTTTTGCATCATGTTTTTTTAGTGTTTGTAAATCATTTTTTGTGATACCATGTGTTCTTATAATCACAGTATCATTTTTCTTAACATCACTTATATTTTCATATAAATCTACATTAAAATTTTCTTTTAATCTTGAAATTTCTTTTTGATTATGAATTAAAGGTCCCATAGTTGCAGAATTTTTATGTTGTTCTGCTATTTCAATTGCTCTTTTAACACCAAAACAAAAACCATAACTTTTAGCTAATTTTACTATCATTTTAATCCTTTAAAGAGTTTAATATTTCAAAAAAGTTTGGAAATGATGTATCTATACAAGCTGTATCTTCTAGGTCCATATCGCAAAGTAAACCAGCAATTGCAAAGCTCATAGAGATTCTATGATCACCATGAGAATCTATAGTTGCTTTTTTTAGCTCTGTATTTCCAAATATTTTGTATCCATCTTCATATTCTTCATATTTAGCACCACATAATGCTAAATTATTTACAACAGATGATATTCTATCACTTTCTTTTACTCTAAGTTCTTTTGCATTTTTAACTATACTTGGACTTGAAGCTAATGACATAGCAATACTAAGAGCTGGAAGTTCATCAATAAGCCATGCAATATTTGAATCAATAGTAACACCATGTAGTTCATTATATTGAACAACTATATCACCAATAGGTTCATATAAATCTTCAGTTTTGATATAGGTAATTTTTGCACCCATTTTTTCTAAAATTTTATAAGCTTCAATTCTAGTTGGATTTAAAGTTACATTTTTTAAAGTAACTTTACTATTTGGAATAATAGCAGCAGCAACTGCAAAGAAAAATGCACTTGATGGATCAGTTGGAACTGTTATATTTAAAGGTTTAAGTTTTTGTTTCATTGGAGTTATTTTTATCCAACCATCGTCTTGTGTAATTATATCTACACCCATACCTTTTAGCATACGCTCAGTATGATCTCTACTTAGTAAATCTTCTTTATAGTATGAAACTTCTTCACCTTGAATAGCTGCTAAGATAAGAGCTGATTTAATTTGTGCTGAATCAATAGGACTATGATATTTAAAAGATTTAAGTTTTGCACCTCTAATATGAAGTGGAGCTAGATTTCCATTTTCTCTTCCATCAATTGTTGCACCAATATCTCTTAATGGTTTAACTACTCTATTCATAGGTCTATGTCTTAAATATTTGTCACCTGTTAATACAAAAGAACCTTCTAATCCTGCTAATAAACCAGTATACAGTCTCATACCAGTTCCAGCATTACCACAATCAAGAATATCATTAGCTTCACTTAACGTTTTAGGAGGAGTGATTTTTATAATATCACCATCATCTTCAATAGTAGCTCCAAGTTTAGAAGCTATTTTTAGACTATCCATCGTATCTTCACCTCGAAGATAATTTTTTATAATTGAAGTTTCATTAGAAAATAAAGAGAACATAGCACATCTATGTGAAATAGATTTATCTGAGGCTATATTATTAATTACTACATCAAAATGTTTATTCAACTTTTTTATTTGTACATTTTTATTTTCCAATATATATCCTTTATCTTAGTGTTATATTTAGTTTCTCATCTAATTTTGAAATAAGTGTATCCATAATTTCATTGATATCATTTTCTTCAAGTGTTTTTTGAGCTGATTGTAAAACAAATCTTATTGTTAAACTTTCGTTATCTTGCAATTTTTCATCTTGATAAATATCAATTAAATTATATTGAACTAAGTTTGGTAATTTTAGTTCATCAATTAAATTTTTAATAATTCTAAATTCAAAATCTTTTGGAACTACAATACTTAAGTCTCTTTTTGAACTTTGGAATTTAGATATTGAATTAGCAGTAACTAATTCATCTTTTAATAAATCAAAATTAACTTGTGCAACATAAGTGTCATCACTAATATCAAAATCTTTTGCAACATTTGGATGAATCTTACTAATAAGTCCAATTTTTTTATTGTTTTGAATTATATCTGCACATTGGTAAGGATGGAAAAATTTAGAGTTTACATTTTGACTTGCTTCTAAATCGAATTTACCAATTACATTTGTAAGTTTTTGACCAAAAGTAAATAAATCTATATTTTTACTTTTCCCTGCATTTTCTAAAGATTCTTCTTCTATGAATCCCGAAAATACAAATGAAGTTATTTTACTTTCTTCTCTATTCTTATCAAATATAATTCCATTTTCAAATAATGCAACAGTTTTAAAACCTTGTTTTACATTGTTTGATACAGCAAGAATATGATTTAAAAACATTGTAGATCTAAATGTATTTAAATCTTCATTAATTGGATTTAATATATCTAAAGAATCTTTTACAGTAGTAAACCCATATTTGCTTAATAAATCTCTTGAAGAATAAATATATGTAATTGTTTCATAAAAATTATTACTAATTGCTTTTGCTCGTAATTTATTTTTCTTTACTAAATCATATGATATTTTATTTACTCTATTTACTTCTGCTACTTGTAAAGGTACAGCTTTTATATTATCAATCCCAACCATTCTTACAATTTCTTCTGTAATATCAGCAATATTAATAATATCATGTCTTGTAGCAGGAATAATAATAGTCATATCATCTTCATTTGAATTTTTAACTTTAAAACCTAAAGAAATAAGAATATTTTCAATTCTTAAATGATCTATTTCTTGGCCAATTATTTTATTAATTCTATGTATATTTATACCAAGAGTTTTTTCTTTTAATTCAGATTGAAAGTCAATTTGACCTTTATATATAGTAGACTTTTTTAAAGAAAGAATATTAGTAATATAATTCATTCCATATTCTAAAGCAGGATTTGAACCTCTAGAACTTTTATAATAAATTTCACCAGTTTTTTGTTTTGTATTAAAAACATTTTGGGCTAAACTAGATGGTTCTGTATATGATGCTTCAATTACAACTGTAGTGTCATTTTCTATAATCTCACCAGCTTCTATTCCTACTCTACTTAAATGAATATTTCCATCTATACAAGTAAATTTGTTTTCATCATTATATACTTTAAGGTGAATTTTATCACCTTGTTGAGTAATGTTTTGAGTATAAACATTTAGTAATACACCTGTACTATGAGAAGAGTATTCAATAATTGTTTCAATATCTGTATTTTTAATTTTATCAAGTGTTGCTACTCTTAATTTACATAATAAAGATATATTTAAATTACTAGTATCTACTACTTTATATAATAAATTAGAAGATACTTCTGTACTATAATCAACTTCAAGAACTCTTCCAATAGCTCTTACATCTTCTTTTATAGTAAGATCAAGTTCTTTTAATGGAATATTAAAATAAGCACATAAATCTTTAGCAATACCATTTATACATAAACAGTCACCTCTATTTGCAGTAAGTTCTATTTCAATTACAGTATCATCTAAAAGTGGGTATTCATTTAAGTTTTTACCTAAAGTAAGTTCCCCAATTGAATCATCAAGTTCTAATATTCCATCATTTAATTTAGCAAGACCAATTTCAGTAGTACTACAAATCATACCATGTGAATCAGCACCTCTAAGTTTTGCTTTTTTTATTTTAAAATCTTCACCTAAAGTAGTTCCTACAGTTGCAACAGGTACAAATTGACCAGCAGCTACATTTTTAGCTCCACAAACAATTTGTACACAATGATCACCTAAATCAACTTGACATATATTTAGTTTATCTGCATCAGGATGTTTCTCACATTCTTTTACAAAACCAACAACAACACCATCTGCTATATTTGGTTTATTTACACTATCAACTTCAAGTCCAATAGAGTTTAACGCTTCACATATTTTTTCTGTAGAAATTTTTGATAAATCTACAAATTCATTTAACCATTCTTTAGTTACTATCATCTAAATTGTCCTAATAATCTAATATCACTTTCAAATAGAGATCTTAAATCTCCTATTTGATGAATTAACATTGCAAATCTTTCAATTCCTAAACCAAATGCATATCCACTTACTTTTTCATAACCAACTGCTTTGAATACATTTTCATCAACAATTCCACAACCTAATACTTCAAGCCATCCTGTATGAGAACAAACTCTACATCCTTCACCTTTACAAAATACACATGAAATATCAACTTCACTTGAAGGTTCTGTGAATGGGAAAAAAGAAGGTCTAAAACGAACTTCAACATCTCCAAACATATGTTGTAAAAATTCAACCATTACATGTTTAAGGTTTGCAAATGATACTTCACCTTGAGCTTCTACAACTAGCCCTTCTATTTGATTAAACATTGGAGTATGAGTAATATCAAAATCTTTTCTAAAAACAGTACCTGGAGCTATCATTCTAATAGGTGGTTTTTGATTCATCATAGTTCTTATTTGAACAGGACTTGTATGAGTTCTTAGTACTTTATTATCTTTTGTATAAAATGTATCTTGCATATCTCGCGCAGGATGATAAGCAGGTAAATTTAATGCTTCAAAGTTATGAAAGTCATCTTCTACTAACGGACCTTCTTCAACTGAAAAATTAAGATTTTGAAAATAAGTAATAACTCTATCCATCGTATCTTGTACTGGATGAAGTGCTCCACTTTGAACATTACATGAAAATTTAGTAACATCAATTTTTTCAGATTTTAATTGTTCTTCTAAAGCTAATGCCATAAGAATTGTTTTTTTCTCATCTAAAGCTTTATTAACTCCACCTTTTTGAATATTTAAGTTTTTAGCAAATTCTTTTTTTTGCTCATTTGGTACATCTTTCATTTTTGCAAATTCTTGTGTTAATATACCTTTTTTACCTAGTAGTTCAACTCTTTTACTTTCAAGTTCTTCTAAACTAGAAGTATCTTGTATCTCTTGTATCCATTGATTAATCAATATACTCTCCTAAAACTAAGTTTAAATTATTTTGTATTTACTTAGTGCATATAATTGCCATTATATCCAAAAATTAATTAGACTTTGGTTATACTAAAATCAATACAACTAAGGAGAAAAATATGTGTTTATTTTGTAAAATAATTGATGGTGATATACCAAATAAAACAGTATTAGAAAATGATAATTTTTTATGTTTTGAAGATATAAGTCCACAAGCAAAAATTCATGTTCTTATTATACCAAAGGTGCATGTTCAGTCTTTTAATGAGATGACTGCTAATATTATGTCAGAAATGACAACATTTATTCAAGAAGTTGCTTTAACATTGGGTGTAAAAAGTGATGGATATAGATTAATAACAAATATTGGTCAAAATGGTGGTCAAGAAGTAGGGCATATCCATTTTCATTTATTAGCTGGTGAACAACTAGGTGGAATTAATAAAAAGTAAAGTTAAATTACTTTACTTTTTATATTTAGTTTGAACTAAAAGAATATATTTTAATTTTAACATCATCTTTTAATGATTTATTTGTAAAATGTTCTTTTAATTTATAAAAACAATTTTTATGTGTAGATAAAGATTCAGACTTACTAAATCCACCATATTCACTAACTACAGAAGTTGAAATAAAATATCTATTAAAATCATTATTAATTTTACATTGAGTAAACTTGATATTTGAAATTTTATTTATAGTACATTTTATTTGTTTAGTTTTAGATAATTCTCTCAAATCTATTTCTAAATCACTACCAATATATGAACGATGCCCTGCTTGAATAGATGAATATGTTAAACTTTTACATTCAGTATCATTTGTAAAATAGCTTTTTCTTTTTCTTAAAAAGTTACCCTCAGATATGGTATTTTTGCTTTTATCAAAATTTTCAGTAATATTATTAAACTCTAGTGTATCAATTTTAATTTGGTCTTTTTCTAGATTATACTTTGGTTCTATATTATATGTTGGTGTACAAGCAGATATAAATATAGTTAAAACTATAAACATAAACATTTTTATTAATGTAGTCATTATTATCCTTTTAATTTG
>Ga0256826_1002358_pt1 | contig 11541 bp, 11 predicted proteins | sample CV79metaG_FD_185975 | JGI IMG/M metagenome (GOLD analysis project Ga0256826, IMG submission 185975) | Hydrothermal vent microbial communities from East Pacific Rise, Pacific Ocean - CV79 | ecosystem: Environmental > Aquatic > Marine > Hydrothermal vents | place: Pacific Ocean: East Pacific Rise... | reverse complement strand
GTGTAAACTCCACAGTCATACTCCTACTACTCTCATGGTAGCTACACGCTACATCCTCTGCCCATACCCATGCAAATCTCCTATCACCTCGTACAGTAGTGAGCTCATCATCATCGAATGCCTCCTCAAGGTGTCTAGCATCAGACTGAGCACGATGCACTCTATCCCCTGCTAGTAGCCCTGTAGGTGCTATCTCTCTATTGGCAAATCTGCTAGATGAGTGAGTCATATCTTTGCAGTAGCTCTCCTTGCCATGAGGATATCCTCTGATAGCATCACCTATAAATAGCTTTAGGAACTGCTTCTGCTTGGACAGCTCCTCTACCAATGCCAATGGATACTCTAGTATCCCTGATGCTTTTTGTGGTCTATTCTGAGATACTATACTACTGATGCTTACTCTTTTGGATAGCCATTTATCAAACATATACCCTTGGTACGATGATACGAGTAGCTTCTCTTTAGCACCTTTGAGCCTCTTGCCACTGTGGGCTATCTCTCTACCCTGTTGCCAGCTCTTACCATCCTCTCCAAATCTCTGATATCCGTAGTAGTTGGGTATCCCCTTCTCACTCATCATCTTGGCTATATGAGTAAACTTCTGTGCACCCTCTTTGGTCATCTTGGTAAGCTTGATTTTAAATCTATTGGCTTTGAGCTGTCCTACTTTGAGTGGTAGATGGTTGTAGCTCTTGGATAGTATCTCTATCCTATCAGTTTGCACATTTTTGAGTAGCTTCTCATATCGTCTAGGAATAGATATCATCTGTGTGGTGGTGGCGTTCTTATCTTTGAGCCCAGCATAGCCGATATCTCTATCCTCAGCTCCTGTAGCCTCCTTGAGTACATGGATTAGCTTCCAAGTGCTCATATCTCTTTTTTTGATCTCTAGCAATAGATAATCACCTCTCCCACTAGGAGCAAATAGAGGTATCTCTGTGACGACAAATCTATCGACACTCTGCAAAAAGTCAAAGTCTATTGGGTCATGGTTATATGCGTATGTTTTCATAATCTCATTATACTCTATATAGATAAATGGTGGGGATATGGTGGTTCATCTTAGGTTATCATAATCTATACAAATTAGTCATATATTTTAAATATTTTCCTAATTATGAGGTTTAAGTATATTGGGTATATAATGTGCTCTATTTAGACTTAATTAAAAAAATGGAGTATCATGTGTTTAAAAAAAATTCTACAACTATAAAATATAGCAATATAGATTTTGACAAATTTAGTAATGAATTTAAATCTATTCTTAAAAAAATAGATAAATTATTAGATAATTATAATGGAAATTTCTCTAATACAAGATTTGGTAAAACTACTAATATATTTAACAGTCTAAATGAACAAATTACAGTTGATGAATTATATAGATATTCTGAAGCGATAGATTTACTAGATACTCTTAATATCTTAAATAAATCAAATTATTCAAAAGAATTTTCAAAGAAAATAAAAATAATTATAGGAGGAACACTCTTATTAAAAGATGAAAAGAAAACTGGAGCTAGAGACTATTTTTTTGAACTTAAAATGGCAGCTAAATTTAAAAAGTCAAATTTCTTAATTGATTTTAATGAAGAATCAGATATACAAATAATATACAATAAAATTAAATATTTAGTTGAATGCAAGAGACCCCAAAATGAAAAGAATATAGTACAAAAAGCTAGAGATGCTCGAAAACAATTATTAAAGCATAGAAAATACAAAGGAATAATTGCTTTAGATTTATCAAAAGTATTTTATAATGAAATTGCAACTGAACATAATCTTATTTTTAATACATATGATGAAATTGATATTATTAAAAAACTTTTTGATAATAATTACCACTTATTTATTAATAATATAAAAGATTATGATATCCTAGATGAAGTTTTTTTGATAATTTGCCTTTTAAGATTTTCTTGTATAGTTTTAAATCCATACGAGGTAGTGACTGTCAATCATTACTTTTCAATTAACTCACAAAGTAATACTAAAGAAATAAAAGATATTTTAAATGAATTAAAAATTAGTTAATTAATAAAATCTCATAGAGAATAAGTGATCCATAGGCAACTTACTCTCTCTATTCAACTCTTATACTTAGGTTGTTTAACCACAATATAAACATCAATCCGTTATAATCATCCGTATAATTATAACTATAATTGTGAAGGATTTAATAATGGTAGCATACTCACAAGATGAATTGGTATCATCTACTGATATATCAAAACAGTTTGGACATTATCTTTCAAATGTTTCAAATGGAGTAGTAGAAAAATTGGCTATTCTGAAGAATAATAAAATTGAAGCCGTAATGATACCAACTGCTATTTATGAAAGTTTAATGAATCTATTGAATGAAAAAGAGGATATAAAACTTTTGAAAAAAGTTTAATCAAGAGTTTATAGGAAATTTACTAAAATAAAGAACAAAAGATATTGGAGAGATATTATGCAAACAGTAGCAGTAGAGATTCAAGATAATTATATGCCACAATTTATGAGTTATATTGAAGAACATAATTTGAATTTATCTATTGTAAAAGATGAAAATTTGGAATATGATTCATATTTTTATGAAAGAAAAAAAGAGTTAATACAGGTTATTGATGAGTGTGAAAATGGTACAATGGAAATGTTATCACAAGAACAATATAATGACGAAATGAAAATATTTTTTAATGATTTAAAAGCTAATGCAAATATTTAGAACACGATTATATAATACTCAACTAATCAGTATTTTAAAATATATTGCAAAAGATAAAATTAATGCAAGTGAAAATTTTCATAATGAATTAAATGAACAAGTAGAAGCTTTAATCTACTCTCCAAGAAAATATAGGCAATCATTTTATTCAGATGATGAAAATGTAAGAGATATGATATTTAAAAAATATACTATTCAATATAAAATTTATAAAGATAAAATAAGTATATTGAAAATATTTAATAAAAATAAACCGACAAGAGTTGTACTACAATAATACAAACTTTAAATATTCTACGGAGTCAAGATGTCAAAAAAGGCTATACTACTACTAAATATGGGTGGACCCAATAGCATACCAGAGGTGAAGATGTTTTTAGAAAACATGTTTGCTGATAAGTATATACTACCTATGAACAGCTATCTAAGAAGCTTCATAGGCAATATCATCATCAAAAAGAGACTAGATGAGGCTGAGGAGAACTATCGCACTATAGGTGGTAAATCACCACTGACTGATATCACACTAGCTCTATGTGCAAAGATAGAGAGCATATCACAGCTACCAACTAGAGCTGCTATGAGATATGTACCTCCATTTGCCTCTACAGTCCTAAGAGAGCTACAATCCATGGGTGTAGATGAGCTAGTACTATTTCCTATGTATCCACAGTACTCCACCACTACCACACAGTCATCAGTAGAGGATATAGAGGATGAGTGCAAAAAGCTAGACTACCACCCCACTATCACTACCATAGAGCCATATTACAACAAGCCAAAGTTTGTCGATATGGCTATAGAGTCCATACGAGATGCAATAGGTGACAAGAATCCATCTGAGTATGAGCTACTACTATCAGCCCATGGGCTACCTATGAGTATCATCGCATCAGGTGATCCTTATGAAAAACAGATAGAGGTGAGTGCTGGAGTGATAGAGCAGATGCTACTACGAAACGGTATAGAGTTTAGGAGTGTGAGGCTAGTCTATCAGTCCAAGGTGGGCTCAGGAGCATGGCTAGAGCCAAATCTAATAGATGTACTGAGACGACCACAACACCTCAAAGTACTCATCTATCCACTAGCCTTTACTATAGACAACTCAGAGACCATATTTGAGCTTGATATTGAGCATAGAGAGATAGCCCAAAAGATAGGATATGAGGATTATATAGTAGCCAAATGCCCCAATGATAGTGATAGTTTTACTAAATTTATAATAGAGCAGATAGATGCAAATCACAAATAAACACTATAGATGGTTATTTTGGATTACTATAGTAGCTGTCTATATCCTAGCTATGCTACCACAAGAGTCTGCTCCATCTCTAGGATGGGGTGACAAGGGTAATCATATACTTGCATTTGTGGTCATGAGCATACTTCTAATACTCTCATACCGTATCTCACTAACTAAAGTAGCTCTTCTGATGGTAGCGTATGGTGTATGGATAGAGATATCACAATACTTCACCCCTACAAGGTCAGCAGACTATAGAGATGTAGTAGCTGATAGTATAGGTGTAGCTATAGCGATACTCATCTACAGAGTAAAAGCCAAGCTATGGTAACTATCCATAGCTCACATACAGCTAGTACAGAGGTCAAGAGATCTAAGTTTATAGCCTACCTCATACCCATATCTAGCTTCAAAGGTATGCAAGAGGAGCTAAAACTACAAAATCCAAAAGCCAACCATGTAGTCTATGCTCTGAGATACCTAAATGAGTATGATCAGATAGTAGAAAACAGCAGTGATGATGGTGAGCCAAAAGGGTGTGCAGGTACACCGATACTCAATGTCATGAGAGGTGGTGATATCATAAATGTAGCTATACTAGTAGTACGATACTTTGGAGGTATCAAGCTAGGGACTGGTGGTATGGTCAGAGCCTATGCTCAGTCTGCCAAGTGTGTGATAGAGGAGTCCCCACTGGAACCATATGAAAAGATGGTGGAGTATGAGTTTGAGACTAGCTACTCATCAGTGCAGAAGATGGAGTATCTACTAGCTCAGATAGGAGTGGAGAGCATATCCAAAGAGTTTGGAGTATCTAGCGTATCATGGCAAATATCCACCACACAGCAGAAGCTAGAGAGACTGATAGATAGAGCAGATAGAGGGGTGATGATATGAGATGTCTGATATGTGAGAGTGAGTGTAGTAACTTTGTAGATGAGAGTACAGACTCTCTAACACACCACTGCTCTGAGTGTGATCTGATATTCAAAGACCCATCACTATTTCAAGACCTACCTACTCAGAAGCTCAGATATGACCTACACCAAAATAGTGCAGATGATATGGGATACAGAGCATACTTTCAGAAGTTTATAGAGTTTGTACTATCATCGATGGGTGAGAGAGACTACCCAAAGAGTGGACTAGACTTTGGCTCAGGCAGGAGCTCACTACTAGCAGATATGATGAGTGATATAGGTATCACCACCCTACCCTACGACCCCGTATATAGAGCAGATGAGGAGCTACTAGATGGCAGATACGATATAGTGACATCAGTAGAGGTATTTGAACACCTCACAGATCCCATATCTAGCCTAAAGCAGATAATATCTATGACGAGTAGTGGAGGCTTGATAGCCATACGCACAGAGTTTCACCACGGTGTAGATGGGCATGCAAAATGGTACTACCCCAAAGACCCCACCCACATACTATTCTACACCCCAAAAACATTTGAGAAGCTCTCAGAGATATTTGGATGCAAGGTTATAGCTCACAATGAGAAGAATATGATATTGTTGGAGATGATATAGACTCAGATTTCGGTATAATAACAGAAAGGAGTCTCAGATGAAAAAGATGATTTTGTTACTACTACCACTACTTTTGAGTGCTGGATATAAATCTCATATATCCACTATTACACCCAATATCAAGCAGAGAATGGTAAAAGGGAACTCATGGCGTAAGGGTTGTCCTGTGCCTCTGTCTAATCTCAGTTATCTCACTATGAGTTATAGAGATTTCAATGGCAAGACAAAAACGGGTGAGATGGTAGTACACAAGTCTGTAGCTAGAGAGGTGGTAGATATATTTGCCAAGCTGTACAAAAGTGGCTACCCAATACACAAGATGCGTCTAGTGAGTAGCTACCATGCTAGTGATTTCCAATCCATAGAAGCTGATAACACTTCAGCATTCAACTGTCGACCTGTCACTGGTGGTAAAAAATGGTCCAAACACTCATATGGAAAAGCTATAGATATCAACCCTATAGAGAACCCATATATATCAAGGTCTGGCAAGATATCTCATAGAGCTTCACAAAAATATAGAAAACGAATCAGAAAAAATCCATATAAAGCTAGTAATAATGCAGTAATACTAAAAAATGATCAGATAGTCAAACTATTCAAAGCCAAAGGGTGGAGATGGGGTGGAGACTGGAACAGTATCAAAGATTATCAACATTTTGATAAATAATCTTGACTCATAAGGCTATTTTTTAGATATAATGACCCTATACAATATTTTGGAGGTTGGTTATGAAATTTAGATTTGTTTTTTTATTGGGATTTTTATTTACAGTCACAGCTTCTGCTTATAGTGGTAGTTCTGGCTATGCCTATGTATCTGGTATCAGATACAATGACACCCTAGCAGTGCGTTCTGCTCCATCGACTAGATACTACAAGGTAGGTGATCTAGCCCCAGGTGCTAGAGGTATTAGAGTGATACGATGCACCTACAACGACCGTGGTAGAAAATGGTGCAAGGTCAGACATGGCAGAACTCTAGGCTGGTCATATGCCAAGTACCTCAGATCTAGTGGTGGCAATGGATATACCCCATCAGCAGGCTGGAGAGCTAGAGTCACTGGTATCAGATATGATGATACCCTCACCATGAGAGATGGACCATCTACTAGATACCATAGAGTAGGAGAGATACCACCATACGCCAAAAATGTATCTGTATATAGATGTATCAGAGGTGATAGAGGTGGCAGATGGTGCAAAGTCAGATACAACGGCATAATAGGATGGTCATCAGCTAGGTATTTACGCAGAAGATAGCCATAACCACACACCATTGATTTCATGGTTGGTATTAAATAATATAAGTTATTCACATTCTTTTCACAATGTGAATAACTTTAAATCTACTTAAAATATAAAATATTTTTTATTCACATTTTCACATCTTTATAGACAATCACCATGAAGCTATTTTGCAAGTAGTTCAGATAAACTTGCAAAGTCATTATAGAGTAAGCTTCACAGTGTATAATTTGTTATATCAATGAGAGAGGAAAATATGCTATATACCCCTGGACAAAGAGTTATAATTAGAGATACCGAGTGGACTATCCGCAAGGTTAAACTGTTGTCAGATGATGGGTATGAGCTTGTATGTGATGGCTTCTCTAATTTTGTCAAAGGCAAAGAGGCTATTTTCCTGACTAGCTATGAGCGAAACATACAGATTGTAGACCCGCTAGAGACCACATTTATCATAGACAAATCTAGTGGATTTACCAAATCTCTACTCTACATGGAGTCACTACTCAAAGACCTAGTCCCTACCGATACCAAAATCCACAGAGCCTCAAAAGCAGCGATGGACATAGTACCCTACCAGTTCGAGCCAGCACTACAAGCACTACAACAACCTCGTCAGAGAATCCTCATGGCAGACGCAGTTGGTCTTGGCAAAACTCTAGAAGCAGGTATTCTAACCACTGAACTCATCAAGAGAGGTAAAGGTAAGCGTATCTTAGTTCTAGCAGTCAAAAGTATGCTAACACAGTTTCAAAAAGAGTTCTGGAACCGTTTTTCTATTCCTCTTACCCGACTTGACTCTCAAGGTATCCAGAGAGTGAGAAATAAAATACCTGCCAATATGAATCCATTTTTCTATTATGATAAGTCTATCATCTCCATAGACACTCTCAAACAAGAAGCACTATACCGCTCTTATATCGAAGACTCCTATTGGGATATTATCATCATCGATGAAGCCCATAATGTGGCAGATAGAAATAGTGGCTCATTGAAGTCCAAGCTAGCAAAACTCATAGCTTCTAGGTGTGATACTTTGATGATGCTATCAGCTACTCCACACGATGGCAAAGCAGAGAGTTTTGCATCATTACTCAATATGCTCGATCCTACAGCTATAGCAAATCCAAAAGATTATACCTCCAAAGACTTTACCGACAAAGGTTTAGTCATCAGAAGGTTCAAAAAAGACATAGCAAATCAAGTAGATGATGAGTTTAAAACTCGACAGATTTTTACTATCAAGTCAAATGCTACCATGCAAGAAGAGTCAGTCTTTGAATACATCTCTAACATTAGTTTTCAGTCCATCGATAACAGAAAAAGAAAAGCAAGTGAACTCTTCAGGACTACACTTACAAAATCCCTCCTATCTTCACCTATAGCCTGTATAGAGTCTGTCAAAAATAGGATCAAAAAAGTAGAAAAGTTAGAGGATGACTATAGTGCAGATATAGAGACATTAGAAGCTCTTTTGGAGAGACTAGAAGATATTGATGCAAACAGTTTCTCAAAATACAACGAGCTTGTTAATCTCATTCAAAAAAAGATAAAGTGGAAAAAAAGAACTGGTGATAGAATAGTTATCTTTACAGAACGAATCAAAACGCTAGAGTTTCTAAAAGAGCATCTGCAAAAAAATCTAAAGCTTAAAGATGCCCAGATTGTCACTATGACAGGTTCGACTATGAGTGATATAGAGATAAACAAGGTCGTAGAAGATTTCGGTCAAGAGAACTCTAAAGTAAGGCTACTCATAGCTACAGATGTTGCTAGTGAGGGTATTAACTTGCACTATTTATCTCACAGGCTTATACACTTCGATATACCATGGTCACTGATGACTTTTCAGCAGAGAAATGGTCGTGTAGATAGATATGGTCAAGAACAAAACCCAGAGATATACTACATGCAGACACTTTCCCAAGATGAGAAGTTCAAAGGCGACAACCGCATCTTGGAGATCTTGATTACCAAAGATGAACAGGCTGCCCAAAACATTGGTGATCCAAGTGCTTTTTTGAATGTATATGATGAAAAAGAGGAAGAGAACATAGTTGCCCAAGCTATGAATAGTGGTAAAGATGCAGATGAGTTTAGCAAAGAGCTAGATGACAACCTCAAAGAGGCAGAGTTCGACTGGTTGGCTAGTCTAACAGATGAAGATACTACAGATGAAAAAGCATCTATAGAAGACGAGATAACCCAATCTCCATCTCTCTATGAGAATGATCTAGTGTACGCCTCTCATGCCTTACGCTTTTTGCAACAATCACAAAATATAGACGCAAGGTTTGAAGATGATCGCATAGAGATACATGCCCATGAGCTAGAAGACCTCAAGTATAGATTCAAGATGCTACCTCGTGAAGTCATACCTCAAAATTGGCACTTCAAACTGACCAATGACCTTGAAGTCATCAACCAAGAGATAAAAAACTCTCGCAAAGATGAATCAGCATGGACTAACATTCACTATCTTTGGGAGCAACACCCACTACTAGAGTGGATAAAAGACAAGCTACTGAGCAACTTCGACAGACTTCAAGCCCCCGTACTCAAACTCAATACCCTCAAAGAGAATGAGCTTATCTACATCATTAGTGGAGTGATACCCAACAAAAAAGCACAACCTATGATAAATGAGTGGATTGGTGTGAAGTTTGTAGATGCAAAGTTTGAAAGTATTATGACCCTAAAGCCACTCTTGGAGCAGACACAGATTGGCTCCAAAAAGTTTCCAAATCCTGCACAAGAGTTTGATGTGAGTGATATTGAGACTAATCTACATGTAGCGATAAGTAAAGCAACACAATATATTCAAGCTCAAAGAGATAGCTATGATGATGAGATGAGTACAAAAGTACTACAACATCTAGAAGAGCTAGACAAACTCAAAGAGCGACACTTAGGACAGCTAGAACTAGACTTCAACCAAGAGTCCAAGAAACTAGTCAAACAACGAGAGATAGATAAAATATTTGATGATTATCACAGATGGATTACTGACTCTATGGAGATAGAAAAAGAGCCATTTATTCAAGTAATATCTGTGCTTTGCGGGAGTGCATCATGAACTTAGTCGGCATAACAAACGAAAATGAGTTTTATACAAATCACTACCTCAATGAGATATTTGAGGGTGATATAAAAGATCGTATCAGCTCATGGCAAACAAAAGAGAGCCAAAGTGAAGCTTACAAGACACCATTCAAAAGACTTCGAGGTATGGGCGTACCTTATCTAGAGCTACTAAAAGATCTCTACAAAAAAAGTAACACAGTAGAAGAAAAACTACAAGCTTCACGCAAGTTCAATAAGGCTTTTTTAGATATCTTTGGCTACGACTATGACTTCAAGACACAAGAACTAGATGAGCTATCCATCCCTCTACTAGCATCAGTGGACAAGAGTGACGGTAGCCCTTATCTTTGGATAGTAGAGAGTTATTGTGATCAGAGTTGTGATGTTCTCACCAACGCTATAGACAAGAAACAATTAGGCAGTATGGATATATTTGATTATGAGCTCAACTACGATGCCATCATCACTTCACACATCTTCACCCTAGCAGAACCACCAAGATGGGTCATGCTAGTAAGCCCATTTCAAATAGTGCTCATAGAGAGAGCAAAATGGGCACAAAAAAGATTTTTACGATTTGATGTAAAAGATATCATATCAAGAAAAGAGGATGCTATGCTAAAAGCATTTACATCTCTTTTACATAGAGAATCTATTGCTCCAAAAGATGGACTAAGCCTACTAGATACTTTAGATGAAAACTCTCATAAACATGCCTTTGGAGTAACGGAGGATCTGAAATACTCACTGAGAAGTGCGGTAGAACTACTAGGCAATGAAGCCATCTACTACCACAGACAAAACAATCCCGACTTCATACACACCCCCAACATAGAGAGCGACTTGACTAGAGAAGCTCTTCGCTATATGTACCGTATGCTTTTTCTTTTTTACATAGAATCTCGACCAGAATTAGGGTTTATACCTGACAAATCAACAGCTTTTGTCAAAGGCTACTCACTAGAGACCCTCAGAGACCTAGAGCTGATGCCACTACTCACTGACAACGACAAAAACGGCTATTTCTTCACTGAAAGCATCTCTCTATATTTTGATATGATTTACAATGGTAGAGTTGTAGCAAAAGATAAAATCATCAAAGATATATTTAGCATATCACCCCTTCGTTCACACCTCTTTGACCCTGCCAAAACACCTCTACTCAATGAGGTAAAACTTCGTAACCATATATGGCAAGAGATCATCCAGTCTCTCTCACTCAGCCGTCCCAAAAAGAACAAAGGCAGAGGTCGCATCAGCTATGCCAATCTGGGCATCAACCAACTAGGAGCTGTCTATGAAGCACTGCTTAGCTACAAAGGCTTCATCGCTACAGAGACACTTTATGAGGTCAAAAAAGCAGGTACACACCCAACTGAACTAGAAAATGCTTACTTTGTCACAGAAGCACAACTACATGAGTACAAAGAGGAAGAGCGAGTCTTCAACAGTGACGGTACTATACGAGCCTACACTACAGGAACTTTCATATACCGATTGGCAGGAAGAGACAGAGAAAAATCAGCCTCTTACTATACACCTGAAGTACTCACCAAATCACTTGTGAAGTATGCTCTAAAAGAACTACTTGAAGTAGATGATGATGGTCGCATAGGCAAACGAGCAGATGAGATAATCAATCTAACAGTATGTGAACCAGCTATGGGAAGTGCAGCCTTCCTCAATGAAGCCATAAATCAGCTCAGTGAAGC
>Ga0256826_1002356_pt1 | contig 11543 bp, 12 predicted proteins | sample CV79metaG_FD_185975 | JGI IMG/M metagenome (GOLD analysis project Ga0256826, IMG submission 185975) | Hydrothermal vent microbial communities from East Pacific Rise, Pacific Ocean - CV79 | ecosystem: Environmental > Aquatic > Marine > Hydrothermal vents | place: Pacific Ocean: East Pacific Rise... | reverse complement strand
GTAAAGAGTAAAGAGTAAAGAGTAAAGAGTAAAGAGTAAAGAGTAAAGAGTAAAGAGTAAAGAGTAAAGAGTAAAGAGTAAAGAGTAAAGAGTAAAGAAAGATGGCGAAGCTCATCTTACCCCAACCTGAAACCAGTAAAAAGTTTCAGATTTGGTGTGAGTTGTGGTGGGCGTGAACCCGAAGGCGTACATCGGTACGTCAAGCGGTGAACCCCGTCACAAATCGCGCCGAAGCTGGAACTTTTTTAGACGCGCGCTTCTTCGCGTTTGTTTAAGTATGCCCAGTTCGCATCAACACGCTCTTGCCACTCTTTAATGACATGCTTATACTCATCTTTAAATAGGTGCTTGAAACGTCCTTGTGCTGCAAGATACTCTTCAACAGGAACAATATTCTTAGGACGGTAGTTGATGTTCAACTCATGTCCATCAACGATCTCATATAGTGGGAATACTAAAGAGTCTGTTGCAAGATCAGTGATTGCCATTGTATCTTCTGGAGCAAACTTCCACTCAGTCGTACAAGCAGAGACGGCATTGATAAACACTGGACCATCAACCGCAAAACCTTTTTGGATTGACTTAACCATTGACTTCCACTTGTTAGGAGAGACTTGAGCAACATATGGTGCACCGTGTGCTGCCATAATCGCGATCATATCTTTTTTGTTTCTCTTCTCACCGTAACTTACACGACCCGCAGGTGATGTTGTTGCAGATGAACCAATAGGTGTTGAAGATGAACGCTGACCACCTGTGTTAGCATAGACTTCGTTATCAAGAACAACGTGCATCATGTTGTGACCACGCTCAAAACAACCAGAGATCCACTGGAAACCGATGTCATAAGATGCACCATCTCCTGCAAAAGAGACAAACTTAGGTGTACGCTCTGGTTGCTTTAGACGACCTTTGTTTGACAATGCTTTGTGCATTGCTTCAGCACCAGCTACTGCTGTTGAACCATTCTCAAAACCAATGTGGATCCAAGAAGCATCCCATGAAGTATATGGATATACTGATGTACATACTTCTAGACAACCTGTAGATGCTGAAAGGATCAAATCATCATTAGTTGCATTAAGTACTTCACGTACAATAATAGAGTGAGCACAACCCGGACAAAGAAGGTTTGCACCTTCAAAACGGTCCGCAGATGTTGAGAACTCTTTTAAGTTTTTAATTTTTTTAATTTCGCTCATACTGTTCTCCTTATAAGAATGCTAGTTTCGGACCACGTACGCCGATAAACTGCTGAAGTGGTGTTGTTACTTTACCAGCATCAACGTTAGCTTGAAGCTCAGTGTAAAGATCTACTAGGTGCGCTTTTGTTAAGTCACGACCACCAAGGCCATAGATATAACCTGAAAGCAGTGCGCGATCATCAGTGTTGTAAAGTGCACCAGCGATCTCGTTAAACATTGCACCTGGTGTACCACCTGGAGCTGAACGGTCAAGAACTGCGATTGCTTTTACATTTTTAAGTGCTTCTTTAATCTCTGCAAATGGGAATGGACGGAATACACGGATACCAACAACACCTGCTTTAATACCTTTAACGCGCATCTCTTTAGCGACTTCACGTGCTGTCTCAACAGATGTACCCATACAGATTACAGTAACATCAGCATCATCCATATCGTAGGACTCAACAATGTTGTACTTACGACCTGTAAGTTTTTCAAAGTCATCAAATGCAGTTTGAATCTTAGGCATAACCTTAGTCATCAAGTCATTGTGCTGACGTGCTTTGTGCTCAAAGTGCCAATCCTCTTCAGTCTGAACACCATGTGTTACTGGGTGATCAAGATCTAACATCTCATTCATTGGTTTGTAGTCTCCAATGAAGTTGTAAGCAACATCATCACTCAAAGTGTGAACACCTTGAGCTGTATGTGATGTCATAAAACCATCTTGGTGAACCATACATGGCAAACGTACATCATGATCTTCGCTCACTTTAAAAGCGATGAAGTTAAGATCATACGCCTCTTGCGGAGAGTAAGCATCTAGTTGAATCCAACCTGAATCACGACCTAGGTACATATCAGAGTGGTCACCATTAACGTTTAGTGGAGCGGCTAGTGCACGATTTACAACATTAAGAACGATAGGGATACGCATACCAGAAGCTTGGTAAAGTGTTTCAACCATAAGCGCAAAACCCTGTGAAGAGGTTGCAGTCGCAACACGTCCACCTGCAGCAGCAGCACCAATACATCCTGACATCGCAGCATGCTCAGACTCAACCATTACAAACTCACCTTCTATATAACCATCAGCAAGAAACTTTGCATAACCTTCAACAATTGGTGTTGATGGCGTAATTGGATATGCAGCAACAACATCTACCTGTGCTTGGCGAAGCGCTTGAGCAGCGGCAAAGTTACCGTCCCATACTTCGATATCACGTAATTTCATTTTGTCAAATGCCATTATTTTTCCTCTTTATCTTTCTCAGGCCAACCCGCAAGTTCAACCTCTTCATCTGCTTGTTCTGGGAACATAAGTAGTGATTTAGGGTTTGTAGGACAAACCTCAACACAGATTCCACACCCTTTACAGTGATCCATATCTACACCGATCATCTTCTTATCACGAGAGATAATCGAGATGTCTGGACAAAAAATCCAACAAAACTGACAGTCAATACAGTAATCTTTGTTGAAAATAGGCTTTTCTATACGCCAGTCAGCGACACTCGCAGTAAATGAGTTACTGCTTGAGTAGTTACGGTCTTCTTGGTGTGTCGTAGCGATATCTTTGATCTCGCCATCAAATGAGCGCAGCATTGCACCGATTTCGAAATTATCCCATCCGTTATTTTGCATCTACTGCTCCTTACTTTACTTCGTCATATGCACGCTGAATAGCGATCATATTAGCGTCAATGATTTTTTGTGGTAGTTTTCCAAGGATTCTGATCATACTTTCTTTAAAGAACTCGATGTCATACATCTCAGAAACTTTCATAAATGCACCAAGCATTGGTGTATTTGGAATAGGACGACCAATAGTCTCTTGAGCGATCTTAATACAATCAACTGTATAGATCTTCTTCCCTTCAAGCTTTGGCTGTGATGCTACTAACTCTTCTGTACTCAGGTGTGTTGTGATGATATAAATCGTATCATCTTTACCATTCATAGTAACATCAGTAGTATAAACAAGGGCAGGATCGATCACAAAAACGTAATCTGGCTCCATATACTTCTCATGATTCATGATTACTTCGTCATTAACACGGTTGTATGCTGTCATTGCAGCACCACGTTTTGCAGATCCGTAGAATGCAAAAGCTTGAACATGCTTACCCGTTGTTGAAACAACGTCCGCTAAACCTTTTGCACCAGTAACAGCACCTTGACCAGCGCGGCTATGCCATCTAATTTCTAGCATCTATTCTCCTTAATTTCAACGTATCCTGATGATAGGTATCAGTCAATACCCGACTAGGGCCATTCACCGCTACCTATCACTACACAATACTAATTAATTGTATTTTATGCAAGTTGCTCTTAAACATAGCTTCACCTTTTTAGCTTCTGATAAAGGGTGGCCAAAAGGTGACACTTAGCCCCTATTCTTAATAAATTTTACCGCTTCAAGCGCATCTTTTTTAATAAAGTCAGTTAATGTCTCTAATTGTTCGAGCTTATCATACCCCGTTAAGACACCAACTGCCTTGATCTGTGCGTTTTGAGCAGAACCCATATCCAAGCGGGTATCACCTATGATCCAACACTGCTCTTTAGTCACTTTCATCTGCTCTATAGCACGTTCTATTGGCTCTGCATGAGGCTTAGGATGCTCTACATCTTCTCGACCAATAAGCACCTCAAAATAGTCCATCAACTCGAAATGCTCCATCAATACACGAGAGTACTTCCCTGTTTTAGTCGTCACAATCCCTAAACGTGCAAAACATGATGCGGCTTCAACTGCCTCTTTGGCACCCTTAAGCAATAGGGTCTTTTGAGTAGAGATCTCTCTATAATGCATCTTATAAGTATCTACAAAATCCCAAACTTTCTCTTTTTCTACACCTAACTCTGCATACATCACATCTAAAGGGTGGCCGATCAATGCTTCTATGGCATCATCTTTAGGGTGAGGATAGTCAAAAACATCAAAAGAGTTATGAAAACTCTCCAAGATAGCCTCTGTTGAATCGATTAAGGTTCCATCCAAATCAAAAAGTATGGTTACTGCTTTACTCATCTATCATCCATTCTATATTATTGTGCCATATACCATTCAGAGCAGGTTCTATGTTTTTGACCTTTTTATTGACCACCGTGATGGCATTGGGTATAAACAAAAAGAGGTAGGCGTTATCAGCTACAATCTCTGCAAAGATCTCTTTTTGAATCGCTCCTAACCTTTCACGATCAACAATATTTTGCATCGTATTGATCTGTTGGTCTACTTTTTCATTGTGATAACCTATAAAGTTAAAGCCACCACTCTTATCGCTATCACTGTGCCAAAGCAAGTAAGGATCAGGAGAGAGAGAAAGAGACCAACCTAAAAGTACCGCATCAAAGTCTCGAGGAAAGACCACCGTGTTTAAAAAGGCCTGCCACTCCATCACACGCAGTTGTACTTTAACACCTATAGCAGCGAGTTGATGCTGTAAGATCTCTGCTGCATAAGGTCTAATCGAACTTGAGTTAGAGGTTGCGATCTCAAAGACAAAAGGGTTCGCTTCACTATACCCTGCCTCTTGTAAAAGTACTTTCGCCTTTTTAAGGTCACGTTTAGGTGCCAAGACCTTCTCGTTAAAAGCTAGGCCTCCTGGTAAAAATGGACCCCTACAGACCTGTCCATGTCCCATAAACAAGATATCGACCAACTCCTGTCTGTCTACAGCCAACGAGAGGGCTTCACGAACACGAGGATCTTTAAACTTATCTCTTCTGAGGTTAAAACCTAAGTAAGTATAGGCATGCGCAATCTCTTCGATCACCTTATACTCATCAAAAAAACTTTTTTGCACCTGCCGTTCTATCTGCATCGCTTCTAAAGAACCAATATCGATCTTTCCTGTCTTTAACATCAAGAAGCGTGTGTTCGCATCTGCAATGACATGATAACTGATGGTATCGATCTTAGGAGGATGGATAAAGTAGTGTTCATTTGCTCCCAGTTCTATGTTTTTGGAGAACTCTAACTTGGTCAGCTTATAAGGGCCTGTTCCAACGGGATTGGTATTAAACTTTGAACCCATGATATTTTTTTCATCTTTGAGAAGGTGGTAAGGTAAGATACCACTCATCCAGATCTCTAAAGCTTTAAAGTATGGGGCTTTATAGTGTACTTTGAGTTTATATTTTTCAACGACCTCTACTGAATCCACCATCCTGAAACTAGAGGCATAAGGGGTTACTGTTTGTGGTGCATTAATAAGCTCATAGGTAAAAAGAACATCTTGCGCACTAAAAGCCTCACCATCTTGCCATAAGACATCTTCTCGCAACTCAAAGACTAAGGTCACATTATCTTCAAAGTAAAATTTTTTGGCCAGATCACTAATGATCTCTTTACCTTGCTTATCGTACTTTAACAGACCATTAAAGATATGTCCTGCAATCTCTCCTGAAGCACTATCTGTAGCAAGGATGGGGTTAATACGTGATGGGTTTGAAGAGGTACTTAAGTGCAAGGTAGCAGCAGTTGCACTTAAGCTCATACCTAACAAGAAGATGAGTTTAAAAAACATATCTCTACTAAGCCTAGAGTTGATGGTCATTGACTTTGAGTTTGTTATCTTGTAGTTCAATCTCAAAGATGACCTCATCTGATGACTTTTTAGCAAAACTGTTTAGCATTATCATCGTATCATCTTGGTTGATATAGCCATAAAACTCTTGTGAAAAACGTAATTTTGCATCAATCGTAACATTTTGCATCAACGCCAAAGGAGTCATCTGCATCTTTTGAACAAGCTTATCATCTGCAACGATCTTGACATCGATCTTATGATCAAAACCATCCATTGCTTTGGAATCATTTATCGTGATCTTTTTGATCTTAAAAGCTTCGATATCCAATGACAGACCTTTAGAAAGTAGCCCAACTCCCGCCAGCATTGTGTACTGTGAAGAGGCACCAGCTTTTTTCTGCGCCTCATTAAAGGCATCAAATGCCACCTCATCAAGATCTTTAGCATCCATATCAAACTCTAAACCCTCAATCGCAATAGCATTTACCTTATCTTTCAAAGATGCTGTTTTAACCTTGACATCAAACTTTGTATGAAGCTTACCTTCTCTTTTTTGCATCTGCGATCTACTCTTCATATCGCTAGCATGAAGATCCATCATCTGCTTAGGATTTTCAAAATAAAAGTAAAGCGCTTTTGCCGCATACTTCACTTCAAAGTCATCTTTCTCTTTAAAATGACTGTCACTTTTTAAACCCTCTAATGAAAAACGCATCTTTGCTTGACCTTCAAGATCAAAGTTCAACTCAGCCTTTTGTACCTTGAGTTCCATCTCTTCAGGCTTCATCAAGCTTCCCTTACCCTTGATGTGCGCAGAATCAAAAAGGATCTTAGCCACTCGACCATCTGCAAAGTGTAATGTTCTATCGATATCTATGATCTTGCCTTTGAACTTCTCTGCCGCAATATCATACTCCATATGGTACATAAACTCCCGATTTTGCAACATCTCCTGCATCTCTTTATAGAGTACCGCATCTTCATCTTGCATCCGTTGTGTTGCCGCTGTGTTCAGTGCTATAGGATAAAGATCTATGACAATATCATCACTTATAAGAAGGTTTGAGTAAGAGAGGTCCATCCCCATAATGACATCATCAAGCAGAACTTGCACATAAGGAGGGATCTCTGCTGCAGAACCACTTTGAAGATAGTTTGAAAATGCAACAGGGTCTTCAAGTGAGAACTCATAATGTTGTTTCGTCGTAAAATAACTTGAACCCTGATCTTCTTGAGTGATATGTAGACCATGTGTTTGAAGATCTGCAATACGTTCATCTAGAACCTTTTGTATACCACTTGTACTGATCAAGGGTAAAAGCAGAACAGTCCCTATAACTAAAAGCATAATGATGAGGAGTTTTTTGAACATATCGATCCTTTGAAAAAGTAGGGTATTTTACTCAAAGTTAGTTGATAGATATGCAATGAAGGTAAAAAAAGTGTTAGATACCCTCTTCTAGATTACTGATAGGAGAAAACTGTGAAGCTTCTGGATCATAATATTCTATGTTTCCATTTTCAATATCATAATACCAACCATGAATATTGATCATACCACTTTCTACACGCTTCTTAACAGAAGGATAGGTTAAAAGATGCTCTAGTTGGGTGATAACTGAAAACTGTTCTGTTAAACGTAGTAAACGCTCTTGTTCTGCACCTTTACCCAGCGCTACTAAAGCCATTGACTTTGCACGTTCTCCTAGCTTTAACCAATGTTTAGTATGTATCAATTCAGGATCATCAATCTCTTCATATAACGCTTTACAAGCACCACAATGCGTGTGACCACAGATAACGATTGATTGAACCTTTAATACACTAACTGCATATTCAATAGCTGAAGCGGTAGAGTGATAATCCTCATCAGGACTGTAAGGCGCAACAAAGTTACCGACATTACGGATGACAAAGAGATCACCAGGATGGGCTTGCATGATCAAGTCAGGGATGACACGAGAGTCCGAACAGCCAATATAAAGTACTTTAGGGGACTGTCCCTCTTTTGCAAGTCGTACCAATTCACACTCATTTTTTTTAAAGTAACTTTTTTGGAAAAGTTCATTTCCTTTGATCAGTGTATCTGTTACCATGGTCGATCCTTTAGAGCTAGTAACGAGATTATAACAGCAATTAAACAACTAAAAAAGAGAAAAAGTGATGAAAATTTAAGCGAGAGGGGAAGTCTCACTCAAAAAAGTGAGACTAAAAAAGAGATTAGTTTGATTCTACATTACGGTCATATAGCTCTTGAACTGGACGCTCATTGTCTACATAGTACTTTCTAAATGCTTCGATCTGTGCTTTAGAAGCCTCTACGGGTGTCTTAAGAAGATACCACTGTACATTCTCTGAACATGGTGGTGTTGTTAGTGAACCGACATAGTGATAGTAGTGTGCCGTATCTGTTGGAAGAAGATCTTGAGGATCAACATCGATCGCTGCTCCAACATTATTGATGACATCATTAAGAATAGGATCTTCAGCACCCTCTGTAAAGAAAATAGCCACTACTGCAAGCTGTTTTGTCTCTGGGTTTTGGTGTACCATATGCGCCACCATATCATAACGCTTGCCATCTACAGTATGCTCACTCTTTCCATGAAAGTGAAACTGAAGGAGCTTAAACTCTTCTCCATGAAGGGTGATTGTACCACCTGTCTTGGGCGTCACTTTGATTGAGTGACCATTATCAATAACAGCCGCTGTAGTATGAATATCTTCATGCATAGAAAGATCATACTGGTGGTTCATCTCTACAGATTTACCTGGAATAATATTGATCGGTGACTGTGAGTGACCAACACCACATGTTTTAGAGAACTCTTCCCAATGTGCTGGTCCATTTTCAGAGTAATTCCAATGTTTTTCATGTGCATTACCATGAGTTTGTGCCTCTGACTTATGCTCTGCTACTTCTGCTTCGTGTGAAGCACATCCACTGATCATGAGTGCAGCGACTGCACTCATTGCTAAGATTGTTTTTTTCATTCTATATTCCTTTGTTAAAATTTCCAGTTCGCAATGACGCGATACTGTGTAAGTTTGTCGATCTGTGCGATTGATGCACCTGTCTCACCCGACTTGACATCACTGTCTGCTGCTGAGTTACTTGTGTTGTTATTGACCCAGATCCCTTTAAGTGCTAAAGAGAAGTCACTAATGCTGTATGCTAATACAAGATTGATATCTTGTTGGGCATTGGCAAAGTTACTGTTATCGTAATAAGCATACGACACAACAGATTTAAAACCTTTTAAACCTGTAAAGTCATACTTTTGGGTGTAACCCGCTTTAACTCCAGAGGTTCCTGCGATGTAACCACCACTACTGGTAAGCCCTTTACCATAGTTAGAGGTAAAGAGATCATTAGAGGTAATCATATCCGTAAAGAGTGGCGTACCATCCCATGGCAGTGCCAAAGAGTTATGTTCATTCTCGCGTGAACCTAAGACATTGGTATAGGCTAAGAGAAATGAACTCTCTTCGTATGTTGCACCTGCTTTAAGACCAAAAAAACGGCCATTGATCTTACCACCATAAGTAGCTACATCACCTTCCATTGCCCCTACTGAGTGACCGATACCATGTTGATGCATCCCTTGAAGCGCAGCAAACCAAGTAAAGTCTTTGTTCACCTCATGTTTGTGTACTGCGTCAAAGTAGGTCATGTTCATAAAGTCTTTAGAGTAGTAGTTGTAAAGACGTACCGTATGATGCGCATCTCTCCACTCTAAGTAAGCAGGCAGAACATTACCTACTTTATGACCTGTAATCACTTCACTGTTAGCACCAAGTGCATGCTCAACAATATTGACAAAACGGCTTGATGTACGTTGCTTGAACTTATCTAAGTAACCGCCACCAATCTTAAGGCCATTTTCAAAAGAGTATGAGACATCTCCCCCTTCGATGGTAGAAGGAATCATACGAACCTCTTTTGTACTCACAAGAGGAGTCACATACTGCTTACGTCCATACCAAAGGTTTACCCCTTGTGTCTCGAACGCTACAAAAGCCTCGCCTAAGACAGAGAAGCCCTTTTGTGCTACTTTATCTCCTGGAGCAAGACCTTGTTGCACAGCATTATCACGTCCAATAATCGAAGTATCTACATTGCCTGGTAATGCAAAAGGGTTGGTCGTCATAAAAGTCGCACCCAGTTTGACACCATAAAAACTTGCTGTCGTGTAACTTAACTTACCACCAATAGAGTTTGCCCATGCACTACTATCTAAAGTTGTACCATTCTCTTTATTGGTCTCAATAAAGTAGTATTTAATATTACCGTGAGATTTTCCCTCACTAAACCAAGAGACTACATTATCAACATCTGTTGCACTTGCACTCATCGCAATCAGTGATGAGGCTAATGCCATTGTGATCTTTTTCAAATCACCTCTCCTTTTTTGTTGTCATAGCATAAAGGGCTATACAAAGTTTTCATTTTACTTTTTGGAAGGTTCAAAAAAACACCTAAAAAGGTATTTTAGTGAAAGTCAGGAAAAGCTAATCAAGACTTTATCAAAAGGGGTATAAAAAGTTCATAAATTATAATGATTTCAAATATCAAATTTTTTGAATATTTTGAAAAATATTAATGATATAGCGTATAGATTTTCTATTTTAGGGGTTTGGAAAAGAGATAATAGAGGAAGTTCAATGCCCTGATGGGCATTGAGATAGAAGTGTAACGATTAACGCTTAGAGAACTGAGGTGAACGACGTGCTTTACGCTTACCTGGTTTCTTACGCTCAACAACACGTGAATCACGAGTCATCATACCTTCAGGCTTAAGAATAGCTCTGAAAGATCCGTCGAATGCTACTAGACAGCGAGAGATACCATGACGAAGTGCGTCAGCTTGACCACCGAAACCACCACCTAGAGTAGTAGCTACGATATCAACAGATGTATCTTGCTTAGTTAGTGCTAATGGCTGCTTTACACGAAGTTTCTTCGCTTCAAGACCACCAAGCCATGCGTCTAGTGAAAGACCATTAACTGTGATGTTACCTGTACCTGGAGTTAACCATACTTTTGCGATTGACGCTTTACGACGTCCTGTTGCATATACTTTTGACATTGATTAATCCTTACTTAGCGATTTGTGCAGTGTGTGGGTGTTCAGCACCTGCATAAATTTTTAGTTTCTTAAGCATTGCACGGCCAAGCTTCGTTTTAGGAAGCATACCACGTGTAGCTAGCTTGAATAGTTTCTCTGGGTTGTTCTCCAAAAGATCCATCATTTTAATGCTCTTAGTAGAACCGAAGTAACCACTGTGAGAGAAGTACTCTTTGTCAGCGATTTTACCAGCACCGTTAAACTTCGCTTTAGAAGCATTAACGATAACTACGTAGTCACCACAATCAACGTTTGGAGTGTAGTAAGGTTTGTTCTTACCATTAAGGTGTGTAGCTACCTCAGTGATTAGACGACCAAATGTTTTACCTTCAGCATCGATCAAGATCCACTCTTGTTTAATCTGCTCAGGTGTTGCAATTTTAGTAAATTTCATATTGCACCCTTTCTAATTTTTTTAGTTGCTGGAAGTATAGGGAGTTAAACTTAACTGGTGCTTAATTTAAGGTATAAATAAGTTTTTGTCTTAAACTTAACATATTACGCAATCAACAATCCTTCTCGATCGTTATTTTTAAGAAGCGCCCTACCCACCAGTTAGATCAATTTTTTATACTTTATTGCCATATAAATATCAGCTATTAAGCATGGCACTACTAATCGAAGTAGTAAATATTTAAACTTTCTCACCACTCTCCCCGCTCTATTGCAGTTTCATTGAAATCGCAACT
>Ga0256826_1002354_pt1 | contig 11545 bp, 9 predicted proteins | sample CV79metaG_FD_185975 | JGI IMG/M metagenome (GOLD analysis project Ga0256826, IMG submission 185975) | Hydrothermal vent microbial communities from East Pacific Rise, Pacific Ocean - CV79 | ecosystem: Environmental > Aquatic > Marine > Hydrothermal vents | place: Pacific Ocean: East Pacific Rise... | reverse complement strand
ACATGCTTTACAGTTACTTGTATTTACCCATACTGGTTGATCACCTGGGTTTACCATTGGACTAGCTGCCATATTTTCTCCTAAATTATTAAGTTACGAACTACTTCGTATTATTTTCGATAGTAAATTTTCCAACTGCACATGAGACAAAACTTTTTGCCTTAAGTGAAGCTGAATTACTAAAGCTAATTTCTTCATCACAAAGAGGATAGCCTAGTTTTCTTAAAATTGCTCTAAATTGTGCTGATGATGCCTTGTCTTGCAATTTTACTGTTACCTTACGAGGCTCGCACAAGAGGTCAACTTCTACATTACTAAAACCCTCTTTTATAAGAGCTTTCGTGATTGTATTGGCACAGCCACTACAACGGACATTGCTAACCTCTAAAGTTTCAATCATTTACTATTTTTTACCTAAAACTTCCGCTATTGCTTTACCTATTTCTGCTGGAGAAACAACAACTTTTACACCTGCTGCTTCAAGTGCCTCCATCTTTTCTTTGGCAGTTCCAGCAGAACCAGAAACAATAGCACCTGCATGACCCATAGTTTTACCTTTAGGTGCAGTTTGACCAGCAATAAAAGCAACAACAGGTTTTGTAATTTGTTCTTTAATAAGTTTAGCAGCTTGAATCTCAAGATCTCCACCGATTTCACCAATCATAACGATTGCTTCAGTCTCTGGATCTGCTTCAAACATAGGAAGAATTTGATTATATGAAAGACCAATAATTGGATCTCCTCCAATACCGATAGCTGTAGTGATACCAAAGCCTTCATTGCAAACTTGATTAGCACCTTCATAAGTAAGTGTACCAGACTTAGAGATAAGTCCAACATTACCTTTTTTGAAGATTGAACCAGGCATGATCCCTATCTTGCACTCTTCAGCTGTGATGATACCAGGACAGTTTGGTCCAAGTGTTTTCATACCGTGTTTAGTTGCATGAGCTTTAGCCATTTGCATATCTTTAACTGGAGCACCTTCTGTAATAATTACAGCAAGTTCAATCCCAGCTTCAGCAGCTTCCATTACAGCATCACCAACAAAAGCAGGTGGAACAAAAATCATAGAAACTGTAGCACCAGTAGCTTTTACAGCTTGAGAAACAGTATTAAACACTGGCTTATCAAGGTGAGTTTGGCCACCCTTGTTTGGAGTAACACCACCAACGATATTAGTACCATAAGCTATACATTGCTCAGCATGAAAAGAACCCTCTTTTCCTGTGAAACCTTGAACGATTACTTTTGTATCTTTATTTACTAAAATTGACATTAATTATTCTCCTTTTGCCGCAGCTACAGCTTTTGCTGCACCGTCACCTAAATCATCACCAACAATTAAGTTAGAAATATTTGCATTTTTAAGAATTTCTGCTGCTTCTGGAGCATTTGTTCCATCAAGACGAACAATAACAGGAACATTAACATCTGTAATCTTAGTTGCTTCAATAATACCATTTGCTATACGATCACAACGAACGATTCCACCAAAAATATTTACAAAAATTGCTTTTACCTTAGGGTTTTTAAGAATAATCTCAAAACCTTTAGCAACAGTCTCTGCATTTGCACTACCACCAACATCTAAAAAGTTAGCTGGAGTTCCACCCATATAGTTAATAGTATCCATAGTACCCATCGCAAGACCAGCACCATTTACCATACAACCAATTTCACCATCAAGAGCTACATAAGATAAACCATACTTAGCAGCTTCTACTTCATCAGCATCTTCTTCTGTTAAGTCTCTCATTGCAGCGATATCTGGATGACGTCCTAGAGCAGAGTTATCAAAGCCCATTTTTCCATCAAGTGCGATAAACTCACCCTTACCTGTTTTCACAAGTGGATTAATCTCAATCATCTCAGCATCATTCTCCATATAAAGTTTATATAGTTTTTGTGCAAAATTAATAATATTTTTCTGTTCAGCTTTATCAGTAATACCTAAACCAAAAGCTAGTTCACGACCGTGAAAACCTTGAAAACCAACAGCTGGATCAACAGGAACAGTAATGATTTTTTCAGGAGTATTTTCAGCAACATCTTCGATGTTCATACCACCCTCAGTAGAAGCCATAATTAAAGGCATTTCTAATTTTCTATCTAAAACAACAGAAAGATATAACTCTTCTTTAATATCAGCACCATCTTCGATGTAAAGCTTTTGAACAAGTTTACCCTCAGCAGTTGTCTGGTGAGTTACCAAAGTCATACCAAGGATTTCATTAGCTAAAGTTTCTACTTCATCAATAGACTTAGCAAGTTTAACACCACCACCAAGACCACGTCCACCTGCATGAATTTGAGCTTTAACAACCCACACTGGGCCACCTAACTCTTCTGCAGCTTTAACAGCATCTTGTACACTCTCAACCATAATACCTTTTGGTGTTGGAACACCATACTTAGCAAAAATTTGTTTTGCTTGATACTCATGTATATTCATCTATTCTCCTTGTTTTAAATTGGAAGTTATTTAACTTCGTACTGAGCACGACCAGTTTTATAAAGGTCATTACCATATGCATCGTTTATTACAGTTACTGGAAAGTCTACTACTTCTAGTTTTCTTACAGCTTCAGGTCCAAGCTCTTCATAAGCGATAACCTCTGCACTCTTAATCTGTTTACCTAAAAGTGCACCGGCTCCACCAGTTGCTCCAAAGTATACAGCCTTATACTTCTGGCATGCATCTGTAACATCTTTGTTTCTCTTACCTTTTCCTATCATCCCCTTAAGTCCCTCAGCAATTAAACGTGGAGAGTAAGAGTCCATACGATAAGAAGTAGTTGGACCTGCACTACCTATTGGATCACCTGGTTTTGGAGGTGTTGGTCCAACGAAATAGATAACTGCACCTTTTACATCAAAAGGAAGTTCTTTTCCTGCATCTAGTAAGTCTACTAAGCGCTTATGTGCTGCATCGCGAGCTGTATAAATAATTCCACTTAGATAAACAATATCTCCACTCTTAAGAGTATCAATTGTTTCATCACTAATTGGGGTTGTTAAATGATATGTTTTACTCATCTTAATGTCCTTTATATTGTGATGTGAGTGTGACGTGAAGAGTGACACTGAACATTTACAGAAACTGGTAAAGATGCAATATGACAAGGGTTAGCTTCAATATGAACAGCTAAAACTGTTTCTGTTCCACCCATACCCATAGTGCCTATTCCGAGTTTATTCAACACTATTTTTATATCTGCTTCCATTTCTGCCATTTCTGGGTCGTCATTTACTGAACCGATATCACGGAATAGTGCATGTTTTGAGCTTATTACAGCTTTTTCAAAAGTTCCACCAATACCAACACCAACAGTAAGTGGAGGACAAGGATTTGGGCCAGCATCAGAGATACATTCTTTAACATAGTCAATTACACCTTGTTTTCCAGCAGCTGGAGGAAAAACACGGGCACGTGATACATTCTCACTCCCTCCACCTTTCGCAGCATACTCAATATCAATTTTATCACCTTCAACTATATCAAGGTGAATAATTGCTGGTAAGTTATAACCAACTGTATCCTTGTTGTTAGCACGTGTAAAAGGATGACAAGTTGAAGCTCTCAAATAACCTTCAATATAGCCCTTCTCAGTACCTTCATTTATGGCATCTTTGAGTAAACCACCTACAACTTTAACATCAGCACCGATTTTCACAAAGAATACTGCAAGACCAGTATCTTGACAAAGTGGACGAGCTTCTGAACTTGCAATATCTGCATTTTCAAGAAGCTGTTTTAGAACTTCTTTACTCACAGGACTTTTTTCATTTTCATAAGCTTCTTTCATTGCATTAAGTGCATCTTCTGGAAGGTTTGAAGCAGAATAGACAATTATGTCTCTAACATTTTTAACGATTTCTTCATAAGTGATTTCGCGCATATATAATTCCTTGCCTATAAATATCTACTATAAAGTATTTTAAATTATATTTTAGCACTCTTTTAATAATACTATTCATAATATATATTTATTTTAAAACATATAAAAAACTGTGTATATTCTACCCAGTCAAAATATACCCTACACCAAAAAGGTGTAGAATCTACTCAAAAAAACCATTCTCTGTAAGAATATTAATTCCTTCTTGAATCGAATCAACAGAAACTTTGAATTTTGCTTTTGTCTCTTCATCCAAATCTAGCTCAATGATTTGTTGAACTCCTTTTGCACCAAGAACAACTGGTACACCAACACAAATATCTTTGTATCCATATTCACCATCAAGCATCACTGAAGATGGCATAACTATTCTACTATCATCTAGCATAGCTTCAACCATAACAGATATAGCACGTCCTGGAGCATAGTAAGCAGAAGTTCCTAGATGTTTTACAATTTCTGCTCCACCATCTTTTGTTCTTGCAATTATGCCTTCCATCTCTTCTTTATTTATAATTTGACCTAAAGGAACACCACCAACAGCAGAAATTTCTGGCATAGGAATCATATGTGAACCATGATCACCAATAAGCATTGCTCTTATTTGACCTGAACCATAACCAACTGTTTTATTTATTTGATATGCCATTCTCGCACCATCAAGTGCTCCCGCCATACCAACAATACGACTTCTATCCCATCCTGTTAGTTTATGAATAACATGAGTCATAATATCAAGTGGGTTTGATACACAAAGTATAATTGCATCTGGAGAATACTTCATAATATTTCCAACTACATCTTTCATAATTTTTGCATTTATCATCAATAAATCTGCTCTTGTCATCTCACTTCTACGAGGTACACCAGCAGTAATAACTACAATATCACACCCTTTTAAATCAGCTGCACTCTCAGCTGCTGTTACTATGGTTCCCTGAGGAGAGTAACTAGTTGACTGACCAATATCAATTGCTTTCCCTTTTGCTACATCTGCATTTATATCATACAGTACAACTTCGTGACAAGTTCCTGTCATTGTTAAACTATATGCTGCCGTTGCACCAACAAAACCTGCTCCAACAATTCCTACTTTTCTACTTACCATTTATTCTCCTTTATTATTTAACTTCAAGCCCAAATGTAAATCCATTGTTAACTTTTTCAATAAGCTCTGGCATTATATCTTCATAATCAGCAACAATTCCAAAATCTGCATTATGAAAGATGGTTTCTTTCGCATTGTGATTAATTGCAACAATAGTTTCAGATTCCTTCATTCCAGCAACATGTTGGACTGCACCACTTATGCCAATAGCCACATAAACTTTAGGACGAACAGTCTTTCCTGTTTGACCAATCTGTCTAGCATACTCAGCCACACCTTCATCAACCATAACTCTAGAACATGCCCATTCTGCATTAAGACCTTGAGCTTTAAGTGCATCTACTAAATCTTTTACCATTGCCATACCATCACTTGTAGTACCTCTACCACCAGCAACTATTATATCTGCATCAAAAAGACTCTGCATACCACCCTCACCTATCACTGTTTCGATAATTTCAGTCACAAAATCACTCTCAGGGAGCTCTGGTGTAAAAGGTGTTACGAGACCTTCTCTTGACTCATCTGAAGTCGGAACAGAAAATGTACCCGCACGAGCTGTTGAAATTTGAGGACATACAAAGCCTAAAATAGTAGCAAGTTTACTCTCACCATAAGTCGGTCTTCTTGACTCTAGGATTGGGGCATAAACAATCTTTTTCTTTCTATCAAAATGCTCGCCAATTTCTAGTGCTGTACAATCAGCTGTAACTCCTCCATTAGTTTTTACACCAATTCTTGGGGCCAATTCACGACCTGCTGTAGTTGCTGCAAAAAGAGCGATTTCAGGTTTTTTATCTTTAATAACTTGCTCAAATGTGGTTGCAAAAGGTAAAATTCTATACTCTTTTAGTCTTTCATCATCTACTACTACCACTTCATCGGCACCATGTGCAATAAGCTCTTGTGGTAAGTTACCAAGATTTTCACCAATTATAAGTGTAATAACCTTCGTATCGTTTCCAAGATCTTTTGCTAGGTTTCTTGCTGGAGTAAGTAACTCTAAAGAAGGTCTTGATATCTGCCCATTAACAACTTCCGCCCATGTTAAGATTCCAGAAGCTCCATTTCTAAAATCGACATCCTTAAAACCTTCTGGACGTTTTTTCTCTTTAGCAGCTTTTTTCTCTTTTAGCTCTAAGGTATTTTTACCAGCTTTCATATTCTCAACAAGAGTGTTTATTAAAGCTGATTCCCCGTGACCATCACACATTTTAATAGGAGCACGTTCACTCGTAATATTTGCTACTTTTGCAACAATTGTTGGTGAACCACTAAGTCCTATTTTTTCATTGCTTAACCCTATATCATCTATATTTAAGACACTAACTTCTGCTGATCTTGCTTTGACTGCTCCACTCAACGTGGGACGTCGTGGATTTACACCGGTTGGGGTAAAAGAGAGAGTACAGGGAATAGGTAGTTTCATCATCTGATACCCACCTTCTATAATTCTCTTTGCTGTGATGTACCCATTTTTTAAAGTAGCTACTTCTATAAATGTAGCTTGTGGTAAACCAAGATTTTCAGCTACTTGTGATGGAACATGTGCTGTATCCCCATCACTTGTTTGACGTCCAGCTACTATTATAAACTCTTCATTTAAACCTTTGCCATATCCTAAATGTTTCAACATGGTGGAAATTGCTAGACCAGTGGCATAAGTGTCGGAACCACCGAGTCTTCTATCACTTAAAAGATATGCTTCATCATACCCCATAGAGATAGCTTTCTTGAGGGACATATCAAAAGATGGTGGGCCCATAGAACAGACGATAAGCTTTGCATCCGGATTGTCAATTTTCATTTGAAGACCAGCTTCAAGTGCATAGCCACAATCTATATTGATAATAGATTTTGCTTTTGTTCTATCCATAAGACCATCATCACCCATTCTCATTTCTGATGGTAAAGGAACCTGTTTCATTAAACTGATTATTGTTAAAGCCATATTATATTCTCCCCAATCTACATCATATTATAGTCTGGACCATCTCCACCATAAGGTGTAGTCCAAGTAATTCCACTGTTTGGTGATTTAATATCACATGTTTTACAGTGAACACAGTTTTCAGCATGCATTCTTAGTGACTTATCGCCACTTCTCTTATCAACATGAAGTTCATAAACTTCAGCAGGGCACATGGAAGCTTCAGCCAGTCCATACTCTTGTATATTGGATGATTGAAACTGCTCTTTATTGTTTACAACTAAGTGTGGTACTTGAACTTCATCATGCATCGCTTTTGAGTGATAAACAGTTGTAACCTTATCAAATGTAAGTTTTTTATCATACTCTAGTTTATTTTTAAATCTTTGAGCAAACGGTTCTGTTTGTAGTTCATTAGATTTTTTTGTTGCAAGGCAATCATCTTCAATATCCGGGGTCAATAAGCAAGCTCCACCAGTTACAAGTTGAACTCCCATTTTGAGTCCACCTAAGACCATTCCCTCTTGCATAACAGCACGCATATTTCTTACAGGGTATAACTCTTTATATATAGAACTACTATCTACTAATTCTTTATAAGAAGAGAGAGAAGATTCACTTGTATCGCCTTTAATAAGAGCTTCTGATGCTGCTTTAGCAGCACATATACCAGATCGCACAGCTAAATGTATTCCCTTGAGTCTTGCAGTTGTTAAAAATCCTGCACTGTCACCAACTATTAACATATTATCTGCATAAAATTTTGGTACTGAGTTCCATCCACCTTCTGGTAAGGTTTTTGCTCCTGCTTCTAAAACAGAGCCACCTTTAAGTATCTCTGCAACATATGGATGTGTTTTCCAAATTTGAGTAGCTGCATGGATGTCAAATGATGGATCTTGGTAATCTAGCCCAACAACAAGTCCTACAGCAACTCTATTATCACTCATTCCATATATAAAACCACCACCAAATTCTTCTTTATCATTAAGTGGATAACCAAAAGTATGCTTAACTGTTCCTGCTTCTATATTGCCCTCTGGAACTTTCCATATCTCTTTAACACCTAAAGAGTATATTTGTGGATTTTTTCCAGCAGCTAGATTTAACTTTTCTATAACCGTTTTAACGGCAGAGCCTCTTGTCCCTTCCGCGAAAATAGTAATACCTGCTTCAACAGTTGTACCTTCTTGAAAGTTTTTCTGTTTAACACCATGATGATCAACACCTGTATCTTTGGTTTTTATACCAATTACTCTATTTTTATTATCATAAAGAACTGAATCAACAGAAAAACCAGTATAAATTTCTACACCTCTATTTTCAGCCAAGGTAGCTAAATATTTACATATTTGACCAAGTGAAGCGATATAGTTGCCATCATTAGACATATATGGTGGATGAAATGGTAGAACCATTTCTGCATTTTCACTTAGTTTTGCAACACTGTCTACTTGGACTTCCGAGTCAAAGGGTAACTCATTAAACTCTTCAGTCGTTAATAAGTGCTTAAATACTGCTGGTCGAATCACGGCACCAGAAAGTATATGAGAACCTATTGAAGAACCTTTCTCAATAAGCATTATTCTCTTTTTTTGACCTTTTTGTTTTAACTGATCTGCTAAAGATATAGCGGTAGAGAGTCCTGCGGGCCCTCCACCAACAATTAGTACATCAGTAGAAATAACATTTTCATTACTCATATAGTACTCCATAAAATTTAATTGAAATATAAAATTTCTTTCGATAGTAAGACTACTCAATATTAATTAAACATTAAGTATTCTGTAGAGTATCAGATTTTAAGAAAATTCTAAAGGTTTATGGTTGTTTTGTTGTGAAGCTTAATGTAGGGTTGTAACTTAATGAAACATGATGTAAAATATAAAAAAAACTAATATGATGAGTAGCCATTTCTGGCATGACTCATTAGAGGCTAGAAAATGGAAGTATTAAGATTTTTTTATATCGTCAAAAAAACCATTCGAGTAAAGTGTATCAACCATCTCCTGAACTGATGCAACAGAATTTTTAAATCTAGTTTTTTGAAGTGTTTTAAGTGTCATTTCTATCACCTGTTCTGCTCCTCCAGCACCTATCATAACAGGAACACCACTTACCATACCAGAGTAGCCATACTCACCATCGAGCATAACAGCACAAGAGTGAATCTGTTTTGTATCTTTTAAAATAGCATCGACCATAACTGCGGTTGATTTTGCTGGAGCATAATAAGCGGAACCATCTCCTAAAAGATTTACAATTTGAGCCCCACCATTCCTAGTTTTTTTAACAATCTCACCAATCTCTTCAGAATCAAGTAAGTCATCAATTGGAACACCTGCAACAGTGGTAAATTTAGGAAGCGGAACCATTGTATCCCCGTGACCACCCATAACGGTAGCACGAATCTGCCCTGCTCCATAACCTAATTTTTCATAAATAAAGTGAGCCATTCGTGCTGCATCGAGTATTCCCGCCATTCCAAGAACTCTCTCTTTCGGAAAACCTGTATATTTTTTTACTACATAAGTCATAACATCAAGAGGATTACTAACAACAACTACGATTGCATTTGGAGCATGTTTTTTTATTTCTAGTGCATATATTTTTACAATCTCTGCATTTTTGACAAGTAAATCATCTCTGCTCATACCTGGAGTTCTAGGAGCACCGGCTGTAATAACTACTATCTCACTATCTTTCATATCTTCAGGACCTTCAGCAGCTCTAACAATAGTATGCTCACGAGCAGCATTCGCTGCTTGAGACATATCGAGTGCTTTACCTTTAGCTACATCAACATTTCTTCCACGAAGTATAACTTCATGACATGAGCCACGCATAGCTAAAATAAATGCTACTGTTGATCCAAAATTTCCTGTTCCTATTACTGTTACTTTACTTGCCATTAATTCTCCGATTATGCGTAGTTTAATTTTTTATTATTAGCTAACAACTTATTTAGCTAATAACAAAAGATTATTGTAAATTGTAGAGTGCCTCCAAGCTAAAGCTTGGAGGCGAAGTGCAATTTAAAGACTACAAACTAGATAGAATCAATAATTGCATTTAAAGTTGCAGATGGACGCATTGCTGCTTCAGCTTTTGCTTCATCTGGGTTGTAGTAACCACCAATATCTTGAGCTTTACCTTCAACTGAAAGTAACTCTTCAATAATTTTTGCTTCGTTCTCAACAAGTGCAGAAGCAACAGGAGCAAACTTAGCAGCTAACTCTGCATTGTTTCCTTCTGAAAGTGCTTTTGCCCAGTATTGAGCTACATAAAAGTGAGAAGCCTTATTGTCTGGCTCTCCAGCTTTACGAGAAGGTGCTTTGTTATTACCTAAGTAATTGTCATTCGCAACATCTAATGCAGCAGTTAATGCTGATAATTTAGAATCAGAATTTTTAATACCTAAAAATCTTAAAGACTCGGCAAGTGCTAAGAACTCACCAAGTGAATCCCAACGAAGGTGACCCTCTTTTAAAAACTGATCAACATGCTTGGGAGCAGAACCACCAGCACCTGTCTCATAAAGACCACCACCAGCTAACAAAGGAACAATAGAAAGCATTTTTGCAGATGTTCCAAGCTCGAGGATTGGGTACATATCTGTTAAATGGTCACGTAAAACATTTCCAGTTACAGCGATAGTATTTTCACCTTTACGAACACGAGCATTTGTAAATCTTGTAGCATTTGTAACATTCATAAATTGAATATCAAGGCCATCAGTATTTAAATCAGCAAGATAAGTTTTTGCTTTTTTAATCATCTGTGCATCATGAGCTCTATCTTCGTCTAACCAGAAGATAACAGGAACCTTTTCGATTTGACCACGTTCAACTGCTAAACGAATCCAATCTTTAATAGGAACATCTTTTGCACGAGACATTCTCCAGATATCACCTTTTTCACAGTCAAATGCCATTAATTCAGTTCCATCTTCCATAGTTACTGTAACTTTACCGGCTTCTGCAAGTTCAAAAGTTGTAGGATGAGAACCGTACTCTTCAGCTTTTTGTGCCATAAGACCAACATTGGCCATTGAACCCATTGTTGTTACATCGTACTGACCATTTTTAACACAGTCAGCTACCATCTCTTCATGAAACATACCATAAGTCGAGTCAGGAATAACAGCAACACACTCTACAGCATCACCTTTACGGTTCCACTGCTTGCCACCTTCACGTACAACAACTGGCATTGAAGCATCAATAATTACATCATTTGATGCATTAAAGTTTGTAGTACCTTTGTCTGAATCAACCATTGCGATTTCTGGGTTATCAGACTCTACGATTGCTTGAAATGCTGCTTTGATCTCAGCTTCTAGTGCATGACCAGCTATTTTAATTTCTAAATCTGACATACCTTGATTAGGATTTACTTTTAACTCTGCGAAAGTATCTGCATATTTTTCAAATACTGGAGCAAAGAAAACTGTAAATGCATGACCAAACATAATAGGGTCAGAAATTTTCATCATTGTTGCTTTAAGGTGAATGGACCATAAAACACCATTTTTCTTAGCATCCTCAATAGTTTTAGCAATAAAAGTCTTAAGTTTTGCAACAGACATATATGTACCATCTAATA
>Ga0256826_1002353_pt1 | contig 11546 bp, 7 predicted proteins | sample CV79metaG_FD_185975 | JGI IMG/M metagenome (GOLD analysis project Ga0256826, IMG submission 185975) | Hydrothermal vent microbial communities from East Pacific Rise, Pacific Ocean - CV79 | ecosystem: Environmental > Aquatic > Marine > Hydrothermal vents | place: Pacific Ocean: East Pacific Rise... | reverse complement strand
GCCTGTAGAGGCAATGATTGCGCTTAGTATCTTGTTTTTAGCAGTAGAAATTATGCATGAAAAAAAAGGTAAAAAAGGGATCACTTCAAGAGCTCCTTGGTTGATCTCTTTTAGTTTTGGTCTTTTACATGGTTTTGGCTTTGCTGGGGCACTCGCAGAGATAGGCTTACCACAAAATGCACTAAATCTAGCACTTATCTTTTTTAATGTAGGTGTGGAGTTAGGACAACTTATCTTTATAGCAGTTGTGATGTCTATAGGCCTTATACTTCATAGACTCAAACAACCTGTTCTCTTGGAGAAGTCGAAGACAGTAGTGGTCTACATCATTGGAATACTCTCTACCTTTTGGCTTATAGAGCGGATTGTATCATTTTAGCTGGAGCTGCATTGTGTAGCACTATTTTGTTTTCGGGATAGACGAACTAATTACTTTTGACTATAATCTTGATCATTAGTTTATAAGGAATATTATCCATGACAAAAGAAATAATTGCTACGTCACTTCTTTTCCTCAGTACACTTCTCTTAGCACAGAGTGTTTCACAACCCAAACTTATTGTACAAATCACGGTTGATCAACTTCGTGGTGATCTTCCTGATAAGTTTATGAAAAACATGGGTGAGGGTGGTTTTCGCTACCTAAAAGAGGAGGGTGTTTGGTATAAAAATGCCAACTATAACCACTCTAATACAGAGACAGTTGTAGGACATACAACCTTGGCTACCGGTGCTAACCCTTCTGTGCATGGTATGGTTTCTAATGTTTGGTACGACAGAGAGAAGAAACGTTTGGTTTATAACATTGAAGACAAGCGTTACCATGTCTTGAGTAAAAACGCTGATATTGATGATGCTACAGAAGCAGATGCTTCACAGGCACTTGCAGGAACTGATGGACGTTCACCGGCTAACATTATGGTTTCGACTTTTAGTGATGAGCTTTCTCTTTTTACCAATGCAAAGTCAAAGGTTTTTGGTGTTTCAGTGAAAGATCGAGGTGCTGTGACACTTGCGGGACACAACGGAAAAGCTTTTTGGTTTTCTAAGACGAGTGGAGAGTTTATTACGAGTTCGTATTATTATGAGAAATATCCTAAATGGGTAGAAAAGTTTAATGCTCAAAAACTGGCAGATCGATACGCGGATAAGCCATGGACGCTCATGTATGACAAGTCAAAGTACATGTTCGGTGACTCAGATGATAACCCATGGGAAGCAGATTACGCTGGTTTTGGTCGTGTTTTTCCTCATAAGTATGGGAGTAAAGATGGCAAGTACTTTAAACATTTTCTTACCTTTAGCCCTGCTGGTGATGAGCTTACTTTAGATTTTGCCAAAGCCATCATGAAAAATGAGAAACTTGGTAAAGGTGAGGTGACAGATTACCTTGCTGTGAGCTTCTCTTCTACCGACTATGTTGGACATATTTTTGGGCCATCTAGTTTAGAGGCCGAAGACAATATGTTACGTTTAGATAAAACTTTGGCTTCCTTGTTTAAGTACATAGACCAAGAGGTTGGACTAGAGAACACACTTATCGTTTTAAGTGCAGACCATGGTGCTCCAGAAGCACCGGGTTACTTAGCCACACTTGGTATCGAAGCGAAGTGGATTGCACCTATGAAATGGAACAAAAAGCCATCACTTAAACGACTTGAAAAAAAGTTTGGGGTGGGGCAAGAACTTATAGAAGCCTTCTTTCCGCCTTACATTTATCTCAACCATAAAGTGATCGCTCAAAAAGGTTTAGACTTAGCAACGGTTCAAAAAGCAGTCGCCAAAGAGATTATGGATATAGATGGCATTGCGCTAACGGTGACCAGCATAGAGATGCAAAACAACTCACTGCCAAACACCTATCTCTATAATGCAGCGCTGAGGAACTTTAATGCCAAACGCTCTGGTGACATCCTTATACTGTTTGAGCCACATTGTTTTGCAAATGGTATGGATGGTGGTGTAACAGTAGCCTCAAACCATGGTGGACCTTGGCGTTATGACACCTTTGTTCCGGTCATCTTTGCCGGTAGTGGTCTTAAAGGGCAACAGATATTTACACCTATCCGTCCCAATGACATCGCACCAACTTTATCTGCGATCGTCAATGCTAAAGCCCCATCAGGTTCTAGTGGTCAGATCCTAACAGAAGTTGCTGACACTTTTAAATAATACCTTCTTTTTAGTGGTGACCTTTTAGTAATGAGTTGCTACTTTCTCATATTCCTTCTCTTATTTTGTTTTTAGGATAGACAGCGATTGTTTAATGTTACTATAATTAGTGCTGTGAACATCGTTGAAATTCTGACATTATTAATAAGTGTTTGAACGATGTTCTAACTTAGGTTACAAGGAAATGAAAATGAAAAAAACGTTAATAACGTTAGCCTTAGCTACAGTACTATTACCTGGAATACTTTCGGCTGAGATGTCAAAAGAGGAGATTGCCAAAGCAAGTCAAAATCCATTGACTGCAATGTACTCTTTACCAATTCAAAACAACACTTATTTTGGTGACGATGTCAGAAATTTTGCCAACATTCAGCCGGTACTCCCTTTTGATGTTGGTGATGATTGGACGTTAGTGACACGTACAATCTTACCTGTTGTATACAATGGAGCAGCACCACAAGAATCTGATGACTGGGGTTTAGGTGACACTACAATGACTGGTTTCTTTACTCCTAAAGCAACAGGTGAGAGTGGTATTGTTTGGGGTGTTGGACCAACAGTTTTACTCCCAACTTCGACAGATGACTTTATGGGACCTGGAGAGTGGGGCGCAGGTCTGTCAGCAGTTGCATTGGCTGTACATGGTAAATGGGTTTATGGTGGATTAATCTCAAATGTATGGTCTTTCACGGGAGAGAGTCAAGTTAACTCTATGACACTTCAACCATTTGTGAACTATAATCTTGGTGACGGACTTTTTGTAGCTTCTGTGCCTATTATCACGGCCAATTGGAATGCTCCAGATAGTGATGATACATGGACCGTTCCATTAGGTCTTGGAGTTGGTAAGGCAATGAAGATGGGGAGTACCCCATTTACAGCGCAAATTCACGGCTATTATAATGTAGTAAGACCAACTTTCAATGATGAACAATGGCAGATGCGTGTACAAGTACAGTGGTTATTTCCACGTTAATTAAAAATAAAAGGATCAACATGAAAAAAACAGTATTAATATCAGCAGTAGTGGCAACACTACTCTTTGTTGGTTGTGGAAGTACAACTGAGACTAAAACAACAGAGACAATAACAAGTAAAGCAGCGGCTTCTTCAGAAGCTAAGACAACTAAAGTTACCGATGAGAACTATGCGTTGGCAGAGACCCAAGTGATATTTACAGACTATGTAAACAAGATTGCTAAATTAACGGGTACAAATGGAGTAGGTGTATTTTTACATAACCCTAAAGGTGCAAACCCTAAAGACAAAACAGTGATGCGTATTAACTTTGATACGATCTACTCTTTTGTTGTTTTAGATCTTACTGAGCCTGCTACCCTTGTAATGCCTGAAACAGATGGTCGTTACCAATCAGCATGGTTCATCACAGAAGAACATTTTAATCCTATGTCTATCTCTAAACCTGGTACTTATGCAGTAACGGAAAAGGAAATGGGTTCTCGTTACATTATGATCGCTATTCGTACACAAGCAAATGTTGAAGATCCTAAAGATATGGCAATTGCTAATGCACTTCAACAGAAGTTAGAGATTCATCAAAAGGATAGAGGTTCATACAAAGCATCAAATAGCTGGGACATGGACGAAATCCTAGCGATGCGTACAAAGTACCAACATATAGTTGAAGATAAACATCTCACAACAGATTCATTTTTTGGACCTAAAGGTGAACGTAGTTTAGAACTTCAAAATGCGGGAACTTCATTTGGTTGGGGTGGTTTTACGAAAGAACAAGCAGCCTATCCTGCATACTTTCCAACAAGTACAGCACCGCAAACATTGACACTCAAAGATGTTCCTGTTCATGCATTTTGGTCTATTACTGTATATGACAAAGGTGGTTACCCTCAAACAGATACCTATAACATTAACTCTCAGTTTGCAAAGAAAAACGAAGATGGAAGTATTACTATTCACTTCGGTGGAGATCCTAAAGCAGATAACTATATGGAAACTTTTGAAGGTTGGAGTTTTATACTTCGTATGTACCAACCGAAAAAAGCTTACTTTGATGGTTCATGGAAAAAACCTGAACTTAAACTGGCTAAGTAAAAATACCTAGAACGCTACAAACAAGAGTTTTCCTCTTGTTTATAGTCACTAAAGATTTAGTGACTATCCTTTCATATCTATAATCTCTTCTTCATAAAAACGTAAAATTATCTTTTCAATAGGTAGATTTTTGTGATATTTCTTCTCTATTGCAGTGTAGATCTTCTCTTTTAATGCATCTAAACTATTTGCCTCAACATGGATGTGATCACTTTTAGTATGTGCTCTGTAGTAAGTACGGTTGTGATCATGATAGACAATGAAAATTTGGTCTTTATAGATAGGCCAGTCTGCACGTTGGTATATGAGATACCAGTGGAAGCTTGCCCCTATAATGACAAAAATATGAAAGAAATCATGGGCATTAACGACACCATTAAAGAGTACAGGCCATCTCAGGAACTCTAGCACCGCACCAACGGTATAGGCGACACCTCCAAGAAAGAGGTACTTAACTTCTTCTCTTCCATAGGTCTTGACAATAAAATAGGCACTTAAGATCCCAATCCAACCCAGTCCAAGGTAGAGGGTAAGACTAACATATTCAGGTAAGGTTGAGAAGAAAACTGTGGTAAGGATGACACCTGGTATGGTGATGACCCAAACTAAGGTCAAGACAGCCCAACGCTTAGGACCACGAAACATCAGGGTATGGATGGGGATAAAGGTTCCTGCTATCAAGATCCAAATAGCTGCATGGTCTAAGACCTGTAGAACGTCTCGTGCTTCGGTGTTGTAGGGAAGAAGGTGATAGGTACCACTCATGGAAAAAAGAAAGACAAGAGCAATGATATAGAGTACAAAAGAGGTAATACGGAGTTTAGATCCTCGACCTTTACTGAGAAGGTAAAAACTTGAGAGCAAAAAGCCAAATGCCGCCAACAGATGTGACCAAGCACTTATAGGGTCATGAAGACCTAAAAATGTAACGACTTCTCTCATTAAAATATCCTTTATCATCAATACTACACAAGTGTTATATGACTGGAATTATATCGTACATACGGTTGCCTTTACTTTTTTGAACTCTTCTAAAAGTACGACTTATAGGGGCTTACAAATATTTTACAAACGTAGATAATTTTGTTTTTAGGATAGACGACAACTCCCTTTTTATACTATAATTCATTCAATATTAGTGAAAAAATGCAAGGAACTTCTTGTAGTACTTTACTATCTACCAAAAGGAGTTTTATGAAGCTTTCATATTACCTTGCCATTTTTACAATGGTCTTACTGTTTACAGGTTGTTCTGCCCCAGAACTTGCCCCAGTCAAAGTTGAATCGACTCAGAAGCGTATTAGCTACCTTGATGACGTTAAACCTATTTTAGACAACCGTTGTGTGAGTTGTCACTCTTGCTATAACTCACCGTGTCAAGCAAAGTTTAGTGCCTTTGAAGGTGTTGATCGTGGAGCAAGTAAGATCTCTGTTTATGATGCAACACGTTTAAGTGCAATTGATCCGACCCGTCTGTTTATTGATGCACAGACAACTTCAGAGTGGAGAAGTAAAGGGTTTTACAGCCTGACGACGAGTGAAGAGTCCAATATGACGCATAATGATTCTATTATGATGCATATGCTTCACGATAAGAAGAAAAATCCAAATATTATTGGTGAGTATGCACCAGAACGCGATGATCTTGTATGTCCACGTGACAAAGATGAGATGAATGAGTATGTAGTGGACAAACCTAACCATGGTATGCCATATGGCTTTCCACAGGTTCAAGAAAAAGAGTATGTGACACTTGCACAATGGCTACAACAAGGCGCACAAGGTCCAACAGCTCAAGAGCAGAAGATGTTGAAAACACCAACTGCAGCAGCACAGACTGAAATAGATAAGTGGGAATCGTTCTTTAACCAAGATGATGCCAAACATAAGATGACAGCACGTTACCTTTATGAGCACCTTTATCTTGCACACTGGAACTTCAAAGTAGCACCAGGTGAGTACTACGAGATTGTTCGTTCAAAGACACCATCTCCAGCACCAGTAGAGTTAGTAGTAACACTCCGCTCATATGATGATCCTATTGTTGATACGTTCTACTACCGTTTGGTGAAGATGCATGCAACACCAGTGCATAAGACACACATGGTTGTAGAGTTTGATGATGAAAAACTAGCACGTATCAAAGAACAGTTCATAGATACGCCATGGATGGAAAAACCTCATGTTATGGGTTATGACTCAAAACTATCGTCACAACCATTTGAGATTTTTGCACAGATACCAGCAAAGACACGTTACCAGTTCTTATTAGACAACTCACACTACATCATCATGACCTTTATCCGTGGTCCAGTTTGTCGTGGCCAGATGGCACTTAACGTTATCCATGATCACTTTTGGGTTATGTTTCAAGACCCAGAGCATGACTTAACTGTTCTTAAGCCTGACTTTTTAAAAGCACAGTCTGAAAACCTGATTATGCCGATTGAGACCAATGATCTTAGTGTGTTTAACACCTTCACTGATGACTATAAAGATGCTTTTGAGCGTTACTTTATTGCTAAAGAGAAACTATACGCACAAGAGATGCCAAATGGTGTAGGCATAGAAAACATTTGGAAAGGCGAACGTCCAAGTGATGCCCCAATGTTAACGATCTATAGACACTATGATAGTGCTTCCGTACATAAGGGTGTTGTTGGTGAATTGCCACGTACGGCATGGGTACTTGACTTCTCGCAGTTAGAGCGTATCTACTATCTATTGGTTGCAGGTTATGATGTCTTTGGTAACATCTCTCACCAGACAAATATCCGTCGTTATTTTGACTATATCCGTATGGAAGGGGAGTTGAACTACTTAACATTCTTGCCACAAGATAGACGTTTAGACTATTTTAAGTCATGGTATATCGGTGTTGATGAGGCAGAAGAGCTTGAAGGTTTAGATATTGATGATGTTAAGACAAAGATTGAGTATAAAACTAAGCATCCTCGTGGAGAGTTCATTGAGCAGGTTGTTAATGAGCATCTCTTGAAGTCAACAGGGATTAAGTTTGATGACATTAACTACTATACTGAAGGTCAAGTTCCACCAGAAATGCCAACAAACTTTGATACGCGAGAAGAGCTTAAAACAGGTTTCCGTGCTCTAACTAAGCCTGGTACAGGTTTCATCCGTCAAGTGACAGACAATGGCGTTAACGTGATGCATATACGTATTAAGATGGAAGATGGAACTGATATTGTTGGTTCATTAGTGGTTAACCGCTGGCATGATAATGTTAATACCATGTTTAATGGAGAGCAGTCTAATCCAGCTAAAGATACACTTGATTTTGTCAGATACTCTATAGGTTCATACCCTAATATGTTTGTAGTTGTTGATTATAAAGATCTTCCAGACTTTTTTGATCTTATTCAAAACTTTGATCATAGTGCAAAATATAATGCAAAGATTAAGAAGTATTTTATCAGTCGTTCAAACAAAGAGTTTTGGACAACATTTGACTGGTTCCAAAATAATTTCAATGAGTCAGATCCACTTAACGCAGGTCTTTATGACTTGAACCGTTACTTCTCAAAGCCATTCTAAGTCAAACTTAGGATAATGTTAACCACCACTAATGTGGTGGTTCTCTCTTTCATGATATTTAAAACTTTCCAATACTATTCCCTTTCGTCTTATTGAAAACCTATTCTGCGATCTGCTTAAATTTATGTTTATCGGATAGACAGGCTATTTATATCCTAATATAATCAGTACGTAATTAATGTTAAGGATAAACATGAAAAAATGTATTTTACTTTCTCTTACTGTTATGGTTATAACTATGAATCCTCTTTTGGCTTTTGAACCTAAATACAAAACAGATGTGCCTAAAAATGTTTTGACACCGAGTAGTGTTAAGACAAAGTATGCAGGGACATTACATTTTAAAGATGGCTTCCCAGACAAAGAGACGGTTGCAAAGACCTATGACTTTTTGGATACTGCTCGTGCAACAGTAACCTATACCAATACCATTGGTATCGCTTCAATGCAGGCGATGCTAGAGGGACAACGTAATGCAGGTGTAGGTGTTAATGAAGTTGCTATCTTTGAGAACCTCTTTGATGCACGTACACTTTGGCTCACGCCAAATACAACAACACCTTATGCTGTTGGTGAGATCGATACTAAAAATGGTCCTGTGGTTGTAGACAATCCCGGTCCGATCTTAGGTATTGTTGATGATGCTTTTTTTAGACATGTTACAGACATGGGTCTGGTTGGTCCAGACAAGGGCAAAGGTGGAAAGTACCTGTTTGTTGGTCCCGACTATAAGGGCAAAATCCCTAAAGGTTACATCGTTATTAAGACCCGTGGATATCGTCACTGGCTTTTGATGCGTATTGTGATTAAAGATGGTGATCTTCCAAAATCTATAGCTACCTTTAAAAAAGGGTTTTCAATGTACCAACTCTCTGAAGCAGCAAATCCGCCAAAACAGGTCTTTTATAATTTCTCTGGAAAAAAATACAGCACAGTACACGCAAGTGATGAGACCTTCTTTGATGAGATTGCTGCATCTGTAGCTTATGAACCGACAGGTGTCTTTACACCTGAAATAAATGGTCAAATGGCAACGATAGGGATTAAAAAAGGTCAGAAGTTTAATCCTGATGTACGTATGAAAAAGATTTTAAAAGATGCTGCCGCTATGGGTAACGCTTCTGCGCGTGCTATTCTCTTTGCACCAAGAAAAGAGTCTGCTTTCTTCTATCCTGGTAAACGCCAGTGGTATTCTCCTCTTGCTGGTGGTAGTTATGAGTTTATGAACAATGGCGAATTGATGCAAGATGACAGAACCATGATGCTCTTCTTCGCAACAGGGATTACACCATCGATGGTCCTTCCTAAACCTGGTACAGGTTCTATTTATGAGATCACAACACGCGACTCAGATGGTAACTTTGTAGATGGTGCTAAAACCTATAAGGTGACCATGCCTGGTCCGATCCCGTACAACAACTTCTGGTCGTTTATTGTGAATGATGCACAGACCCGTGGTATTTTAGAGACAGATCAAAAGTCTGGTGGTATTGATGCTAACAGCAAAGGTATGGTGAAGAATGATGATGGTGGTGTCACGATCTACTTTGCACCTAAACCACCAAAAGGTCATGAAAAGAACTGGATACAGACGATGCCTGGCAAGGGTTATACTGTACTGTTAAGACTTTACGGTCCACTACAACCTTGGTATGACAAGACATGGATGCCGGGTGATCTGGAACTCGTAAAGTAGACGATTTTAGAAAACGTAATCAAAAAGGAATAAAATGAAAAAAGTAGTATTAGGCTATTTAGTCGTTGCTACACTCTTAATGACAGGGTGTAGTCAAAGTGATGATAAGAAAAATGAAACAGAGGCTGAACAAAGTACTAAAGTAGAAAAAAGTAGCGCCAATGGCATCATCGTCACACCAGAGAACTTTCAGCGTGCCGAAGCGATTCGAAATGCAAACAACTATGTTAAACTAGGTGCTGACAACAAGTGGATACCCTTTCGTAATCCAGCTCCTATAGGACCAAATGCTCCAACTATTCGTATGAACCTAGACACACTTTACAGTGTTGCAGTTGTTGACAATAGCAATGGCAAGTTTAATATAACTATCCCTGAAAGTGATGAGTTGTATACGGTTTTAGTTTTTGATGATGAAGCTTATTCTCTGTACTATTTCCAAACGCCGGGGAAACATGAGATTGTTTCAGATAGCCCTTTTATCATTATGATTGCTCGTCAGGGTATGAGAGATTATAAAAATCCTAAAGATATAGAAAAAGCACACAAAATGCAAGATGGCTTAAAAATGTCTGGAAATGGTTCTAAGTCTTTCAATCCTACAAAGTATGATCAAGAGTCTCTAAAAGCACTGACACAAAAGCTAAACAAAGAGTTTTTAGCAGGTGATGGTGTACTTGTTTATGGTCAGTTTAAAGATGATGTAGATGAGCATAAACGTCTACTTTCAAATGCTTCGGGATGGGGTGGTATGCATGACCGTATAAATACTTACACTTCTTCTGTAATATTAAGTGGTAAAGAGTGTCGAGAAATAAGTTTTATAGACCCTAAAGTAAGAGACTTTTTCTCTTTTACTATGTATGATGATGATGGTTATCTTATGGATGGAGATATCTCTATTAACTCTTACAACATGAAGAAAAATAGTGATGGCACCTACACGGTACATTTTAACTGTGGTAAAGATGCACTTAACAATATTTCTTCATCGGGCAGAAATTATAACTATACAGTTCGTACCTATGGTGCAAGTGATATAGTAAAATCTGGGGAATGGAACCCTGTTAAACCGACTGTAGTTATAAAGTAATATAAAATTTCATGGTGTCCCTTCGGGCACAACTACCTTTTCTAATGACAGAGTGCTTTATATAGACATTGGAATTAGAAGAAGTAGTTAAAGTTCAGTTCTGTTACATCTGCAGAGAGGTCATCTTTACCCGGATTCAAAGATGCTTGATATCTAAACTGCATTTGAAGTTGCTCATTCATCATGTAACTAAAAGTCAAACCTGCTGTGTCTGAGTTTATTTTAGGTGTTACATTACCAAGATCATCTTTTGTTTCTCCACCATTTTGGTACATATAGTCTAATGACATAAAAAATGTTGGTGTGATGTCTTGGGTTAGGTGTGCTTCAACAGAGTAGAGAGGATCTTTCTTTAAGTTGATACTAGCGGGTAGATAATCACTGTTATCACTATAAAACCAGACTGATGGTGTGATTTCTAATGTAGTGATTGAACCTGGTTTCCAAGCCCCTAGTGTTTGCATAAAAGGTAATGCGATACGTCCGGCCCATTGGTTAGTACCCATATTGAGAAGAGTGTCATTTTCATAAGCACCAGTTGGTGCACTGATACCTAATATAAGTGATAACACAGTACTTTGTTCAAATGTTGCAAACTGTTCAGCTGAAAGAGCTGGTGCTCCAAAGAGGTTGAATGTTCCTTGGACATAGAGGTCTCCATAGCCACGCGAAGATCCTGTCGCCCCAATCGCTTCACCTGTCATATTTCCTGCCGTAATCATAGCTGTTAATATAGTGGAGTGACCAGCAAGATCAACAATGCGGTTATATCCTAACACTACCAAGTTCATATTTACTGTGGCATCTGGAATAAAATTTCCACCCGTTGGCGTCACCTGATTACCATGCATAGTCCAAGCATAAGTCTGTATGATGTTAAGATCAACAGGTCCATTCCAGTACATACGTGGACCATCATCTAAGGCACAGAGTGTACTTGGTGTAGAGGCCAAGATT
>Ga0256826_1002352_pt1 | contig 11549 bp, 7 predicted proteins | sample CV79metaG_FD_185975 | JGI IMG/M metagenome (GOLD analysis project Ga0256826, IMG submission 185975) | Hydrothermal vent microbial communities from East Pacific Rise, Pacific Ocean - CV79 | ecosystem: Environmental > Aquatic > Marine > Hydrothermal vents | place: Pacific Ocean: East Pacific Rise... | reverse complement strand
TTTTTTGTTGTCGCTTGGTAGACACCTAAAGTTATTGACACGGTTTCTATAATCATCATATACTCCACGGTTATCCAGTTTATGAAGCTTTTGTAATGGTCCCATTTTTGCAGAAAGCATCGCTTCAAGTACAACAGCATTGGTATTAAGTGTTAATGCTTTGTTTCTTCCAGGTCGTTTTTCGTAAATTCCTGCATAAAACCCTTTATCTGGATGATAGTTGGTTTTCATGTAATTAAAGAGCTTATCGGTATAGCTATTGTTCATAATATAACTCATTCCAATCGCTGCTTTGGTACTAACTGTTTTATACTCATCATAATCTTCGCCATGTTGATTAACGGTTTTCCAAAGTTCTCCATCGGTATAGATGTTGTTAAACAAGAAGTAAGGAGAGACATCAATATTATCTTCCGTCATTGCCGTCATTTGACCTGTTCGGTTATAACGCTCCTCTTGAACTTTAAAAACGTTGTAGACAAATTGACCTGTCTGTTTATCTTCCAAACCATACTCAAATCCTAAATATAAAAATGGCTCACTCTCAACCAAGTTAATAAAGAAAGGTCGTGTATCGGTAGGAACATCATATCCATAAATATTTACCAATTTAGAGTGTTTGTAACTCGCTGCTTCATCGGCATTATGACCCCATTTTTGATAGCCACGAGCAAGATACTCTTCATATCCTGTAAGTGCTTCTTGGGTTACTTGAATTCGGTCATTAATATAGTTTCCACCATACATGTTTCCATCAACACTTAATATTCGACAGTAACGGTAGCGAAGTAAAAGCTTCTCAATTTGAGGTGCAAGGGTCTCTTCACACTGTTCAATCATATTCAGCGAAGAGAGGAGTCGTGCCATGTCGGCGGCAGACCAACCTGTACCATTCTTTTTTACACGGTTGGCGTAGTCCACCATTCGTGCAATATTGGTATTGTATGTTTTGTTTGGAAGCTCATTGTTAAAGAGTTCCATCTTCTCCATACCCATAATAAATTTACTCATCATATCTTCAAATCTATCTTGATCTATAATGTCAAATTTACGAGCAGCATAGATTCCAAAAACACCATTTGCCCAATCCCATAAAGCTCCAGATGGATAGTGGTGTGCAGCAGCGGTAAGACCTGTTTTCTCATTAAAGTTATTTTCAATGTATTTCCAAGCAACTCTAGCCAATTTCATCTCTTCTTCACTTGGTTTACATCGCAATTCACATGGGCTAACAATGGCTGATGGTTCACGACATTGACCCACTTGTAATGCTTTTTGAGACGTGAAGTCTAACTTTTTATCTTGACCATCAATACTTAAATTCCAATCAATACTGATTGATTTTACAACTTCTATAGATTGTTTTGTTTCAGTATGGACAATTTTATGTTTATTCCATTGAATAAACAATATACTACTTAAAAGAAGAGCACTCAATATAGTGATATATAATAGTTTTTTCTTCATTTCTTCTCCTTCTATGGTGCTATCTGCTTAACTACAGGAATTTTTTGAATTAAATAAATCACAATAAATGAAGAGAATAGGGTTACCAATGCTACCGCAGGAATCATAAGGTAAGCAGGTCCAGCAAAGACATTAAATCCTAATTTATTGAAAACTCGTAAGAAAATAGGGTGTACCAAATAAATACCCAAACTTGTAGAACTTATCATAACAATGGTATTAGATACTTTATGTTGATTGACCAAGAATTTTTCGCCTATATATCGCAGTACAATAAAGTAAGCTACGGCAAGAGTAAAGGTAAAGAGTCCAAAGTTCCCATGAAAATACCCTTTGAATTTACCCGCTTCTACAGAGAGATAATAGGTTCCATAAATGGTTGCAACAGAAGCCAAGACTATAAAGAAAAGAGCTGTAAAAAATATTTTTTTATTGAGCTTTATTTGTGCTAAAAGATAACCTAAAACCAAGTAACCCATATACCCCACCATCATTGGAAGGTGTGACTTAACCCATAGTTGTATAAAATGGAAATGGTTAAAAAATGGCAAAGCAACAGCTACGACAAACCATAAGCCTACAAAATACCACTGTAACTCTTTAGTTGAATTTTGAATAAATATTTTTAGTATTGGTAAAATTAAATAAATACCCAAAATAGTATACATAAACCACAAATGGTAGTATTGAGGTTTGTTTATAGAGTATAAAATATGGGTAAAAATATCAATATCTTTTCCATGACTGTATTTAGTAATTAAAATATAGATAAGTGACCAAACGACAAGAGGAATAACCACTTTAGAGAATCGTTTTTTAAAAAAATCTATTAAACTCTCTTGTTTTTTACTACCAAGAAGAAGTACCCCTGACACCATAAAAAAGAGAGGAACCGCCATTCTAACCATTCCCTCAAAAATGTTTCCTGACATCCAATTACTCATATCAATATGATTGAGACGATATAGAATAGGAGAAGCAGCATGAAGAATAATAACTGAAAACATCGAAAAAACTTTTATAAAATCTATCCATATAATTCTATTATACATTTGAAATTCCTTTAAAAAAAAATATTAGTTTTGATTTAAAGTTTATCATATTAAAAGACAAATTTTTATTAGTTTTTTCAATTATAAGTGCAAAACTTAAAAATAAATAAATATTATATTCTAATTTGTTTTTAATTATTACTTAAGAAGTTTATTGATGCTTTACTGTATGAACTTATCTATTTTTAACCAAATATCTTGATATTTAGATTCTAAGGTATCCTTAATCCAAAGTGAATGAATATTGTTGTTGTGGATAATTGATTGAATTTCTAACTCTTCAAGATGTTTTGAAGTAATTGTTTTATCGTTTAAATCTCCTATTATTAAGCTCATAGGAGTGTAATTTTTTAGATTATTTGGAGAGAGTGGAGAGAACTCTTCACTCCATTTTGTTCTATTCATTTCATCTTCTATTCCTGAAAGCATTATTTGTTTCTTTTTAGACAATAGAGCAAAGTTGCTGGTTAAAGCATGAAAAATTACTTTTTTAGGTTGATATATTTTAGGTAGCTTACTCAATGCCATGTAACTTAACATTGCTCCTGCTGAGTCAGCCATAAGAACCATGTTTTCGATATTTCCATTATATTTTTGAGCATTGTCTACTATCTTCTGTATTGCTTTTTGTACATCTTCTATCATCTCTTTGATTCCAATGTTTGGTAACTCTAAAAGACGATAGTCAAGGGAAATGGCGGTATAGTCTCTATCTGCATACTGTTTGCATAAATCAAAAAAATCTTTTTTATCTCCACTTACCCAATCTCCTCCATGCACATAAATAAAGAGCCGATTATTTTTACTATTTTTTTTATAAAAAATATCATACCCTTGCCATTTATTAAAACCATAATTTCGACTTTTATGAATTAATTTATTTTTAGGTTGATATGAAATTTTAGCAAATCCAAGATGTGAAATAGTTCCATAATAATTGGGTTCTTTTATTATTTTTTTAGACTCTACTTTACATTTAAGTTCTTTTGTAAACCATTTATCTGGTTCGATAGAAGCATTAGACGAGACGAATGTATATTCAACTCCATTCTTTTTAAAAGCCTTTCTTAAGATGCTTTTACGGGTTCTATTGGACTCCATCACTACAGATTTAGACCAATACCAGTCCATTTGTTCTAAACTTGTTTCAGTAGGCTCTTTGAGAACCAATCCTTTGATATGTTTACGATAGTAGGGAAGTAGATTTCCTTGTGCTATAGATAAAAGTGTTGCATCCTGCTTTTCTGCCATAAGTATAACTTGTTCATGGTTGTTTATACTTTTTCTAATGCTTGACTGTATGATATAGATAGAGTCTTTGGTATTGTTGATGTCCTCTAAAATTATAGTATTGTTTTGCTCTTTATTGCAGAAGGTATTTTTAGGAGTTGATGAGAAGCATAGAGTATGTTGTACTGTGGCATTTGAAGATATGGTTAGAATTATAAATAGATAGGTTTTATACATATTGTCTTTATTATACTAAGGTTATACTTGTTCCCAATTTTAAATTGGGAACAAAACTAAAAAATTATCTAGGAATAATATTAAATAGTACCTTGTATTTAACCATTAACCACATAGAAGCAAATACCAATGTATGCCCTAATGTATTAATCCAAATATCATCTCCACCGAACCATGTTATGTTGGCAATAACAATACATGCAAAAACATGTAAAATAAAGACATAAAGCGAAGCTTGACCAATTGGGATAAAGAACCAACCAAAAAGTTTATTAATTGGTTTCCAAAGGTATGATAGCATTGCATACGAGACTACTAAAACAGCAAAGTCGTTCATAAGTCGTCCAAAACCTAGGGTATTTTTATCAAAATATGTTTTATAAATTTTTCTAAATGTTTCAGGTTCTATAAAATGCAGTTTCATAAAATCTGCTAGTTGTGGAATAGGGTTGTTGTATGTAAAAAATAAAAATCCTAAAAATGCCATGAATATTAGCCAAAATGTAATGGCTCCTTTTTTAGAGTGAAAGAAGTTCCAAATCTCATTTCGATAATATCCAATAACAAGTCCATGTACAAAAAGAATTTGCCAAGTTAAAAGTGGAAAAGCATACTCAAATTGAGCTCCAATCGGTCGTGCATGAAAACCATTGTTTCCAAAGTAGATAATCCAACTTAGAGCCAAAACAACACCCACTCTTTTTTTACTTAATAACCATAGAATAAATGGCGAAAACATAAGTAAAATAACATAAAGTCCTAAAATTTGAAACTGATGAGGTCCATAACGTAACATAAAGAATTTTGCAATTATTTTATCATGATACTCAGCAAACATGGACATTTTAGGATATAAATCATACACTTTTCCACTATATGCGGTAAATGTCATCGCTTCTTTGGCATCTATATATGGAATAAAATCTATTAAAAGTACGGTCAAAATAACTACTATAGAAGTACGATAAAGCAAAAAAGCACGGTCAAACTGCTTACTTACTGTAGCTCCAAAATCATCATGATTCATTCTCATACGTGAAAGCATTCCCAGAATTAGTCCAGATAAAAGTACAAAACCTTCTGCACCAGTTACCATTCCAAAACGTTCCCAGGCTACATAGTTATAAACTGAGGTCATCTGAATATGTACCGAAATTAGGATTAACATAACAAAACCACGAATAAAGTCTACCCGTAAATCTCGTTTACCTGCATTGTTATAGTGTAACCCCGATAGAAAATTTGCCATGGGTTTTTGTGTTGGCATACTGTTCATTTTATACTCCTTTACTTTTTAATCATATTTAAAATTGGTCCCTCTTTTTTATACAAAAGAGATTCCAAAATAATGGCATTGGTATTACATGTCAAAGCTTTATTGACTTTTCCACTTTGTTCATAAATACCTGCATACCAACCTCTATCACTGCTAAGTGGATTAATGGCTTTCATTAACTTTTTTGTATAGTCTGTGTGATACAATGAACTCATAGAGAAGACGGCTTTAGTACTTAGCTGTTTCATCTCATTATGCACTTTTCCAAATTCATCAATTGCTACCCACTCTTGTTTGTTAACAAAAATAGTATTATAAATAAAGTAAGGTTTTTGATCCAAATGGTCTTCTGTTACAGCTGTTAATATGCCTGTATCTTTGTATCGCTCTTCTTGTGCTTTATATAAACGGTAAGAGAACTCTTTAGAAAAGTAATCCCATCCAAACTCTAAACCATCAAGCATATACGGTTCCATAAGTACATAGTTATTTGCATCTGAATGCTCTTTATCTCGCTTATCATAAGGAATTTGAACGTCATACATCTCGTTAAACTCTAGATATTTGTCATAACGAATTGCATTGGTAATATCAACACCAAAGGTTGCAAACATTTTAGAGGTATACTGTTCATATCCTAAACGTCCCTCTTGGAGTAGCTTCTCTTTACCTTTTTCAACTACTGCTCCATACAATGCACCTTCTTTGGTCATCTCTCGGATATTCCAACGTGCAGTAATGGCTTGAATCTCTTGGGTATACTTTGGTTCATTAAAGTTAAGATATGCCAAAGGAATAAGCAGTCGTCCAATATCTATTGCTGACCATCCAATACCTTTTGGAGTAACTTCATTTCCATAATTTGTCATAGCAAGTGTTTGGGCATCATAAACTTTATTGGGCAACACGCCTCTATAGAGTTTAATTGTTGCTAAAGTTTTTAATGTCTTTCTCAAACGAGTATCATAAGTAGCCTCATCAATAACTCCTAGCTTTTTGGCTGAAATAAGTGCCATTAGATAGTTCCCTGTATCCCAAAGTGTGGTTGAGGGGAAGTTGTCGACAGAGTTAATCATTCCTGTATCAGGATGATAGTTATTTTCAAAATAACTCCATGCCACTTTGGCATGTTTCATATCATTCTGAGTAATCGTTCGTTTAATAACTTCTAACTTTGGAGCAATGGCTTCTTTAAGTTTAATCACGCCCAATCCTTGTTTTCTCATGTCCAATCCATTAAGATAGTTAATGGCAATACTACCAAAAACCAATGCTCCAAGAAAGACTAAATGGTGTCTTGCTCGTTTTAAATTTTTAAATTTATTCATTTTTTATTTCCTTATATCATCTAATTTTACCAACCTGGAACAGAACCCATTCCAAGGATTTTACAATCTCCATAATGGCGAGCAGGATTATCTACACAAAGAAATTCCTGATTTTTTACCATAAACCATATCGCATCACTATTACTTGAACATCTATCATTTAAACAAAAAGCATACCAGTATTTACCGTTTGACCATCCATCCCAATGCCATTTATATTTCTTTTTTTGTGACACTTCAAGATAAGGTAATACGGTTACATTTGTTTCTGTATAGCTAGGTCCAGATTTAAATGTTCCAAAAACATTTGTTCCACCCCCAAGGGCAGTTATATTAGATACCTTACCAACAAGTGTTGTTGTAATCATGGATTGTCTTATTTCTCTAATTAAAACCTTCGCTCTCACAATTTCTGCATCGTCTCTTGTTGCTGCAAGCCTAGGAATGGCAATAGATGCCAGTATTCCTATAATTACAATGACAAAAATTAGTTCAACCATAGTGAATGCTTTTTTCTTATTTTTTAATTGTGTCATCTATTTTCCTTTAATTTTATGAGGAATTACAACAACTCTTCTATTTGTTGCATAATCTTCTTCTGTAGTACCCAAGTTTATAGGACGCATCTCTCCATACGATTCAATCTTAAATCGTTCAGGCTTAACTCCTTTTGTATAGAGGTATTGAGCAATTGACTTTCCTCTGTTTCTTGAAAGTTTGTCGTTATATTCAAAACTAGCACGTTGGTCTGCATGAGACTCAATTACATACTCATAAGTAGGACATTTTTTTATGGTCTCGGCTAACTTATCAAGTACAAAATATTTGGACTTAATAATTCGAGTACTGTTTGTTTTAAAGAGCTCAATGTACATCATCATAACCATGTTACAGCCCAAATCTTTTGCTGGGGTTTTAACAATAGGTTTTTTGCTTACAGGCTTTTTGTAAACGGGTTTATGTACAATAGGCTTCTTTATCACAGGTTTAGGTTTATGCACAACGGCTGGTTTATGATATACGGTCTTATGTTGTACAACTTTATGAACAACGGGTTTATGATAAACTGTTTTATGCTCAACAACTTTATGTACAGGTGCTTTATAATGTGTGACTACTTTTTTGTTTGGTACATTTTTATACGTTACAACTTTTCTATAAAGAGGCTCTTTTACAAGCTCATAGCCAATAATTTTCTTTTTACTATAGCCTGTATATCCTGTATAGCCTGTGGCAACTTTTTTATGTACTACTTTCTTTTTGACGACTTTTTTCTTAACGACTTTCTTTTTAGCTGGAACATAGACCTTGTTTGCTTTATCTTTATCTGCTACAAATTTTTTAACAACTTTGATAACAGCTTGAGGAAACCACTTTTTTAATTTCGTACAATTGCTGGTGTTTTCTGAAGCTTTCCATGTGGTTAAAACCATATTTATATCCGAATGACGCAGGGTTGAAACTCCTTCGGTATAAGCACCAGATAGTCCAGCAGAACAGCAGTTTGGTTTAGGTTTTTTATGCTTTTCGCCTTTCTTATAAGGACCTAGAAAGGCAGGAAAAGAGGGCGAAAGGTTTAAAGTAGGTTGTCCCAAATATTTTTGTGCCTCTTTTTTTGTTAAAAGCTTTAAATGGTGCTTTTTTAAAATAGAAATAACTGCTTTTTTAACATCAAATTCAGCTTTCATTCCACGAGCCTTATAACCTTTTAGATAAGGATCTAAGTTGATATAAACACCTTTTAATCCTTGAAGTGATTTATAGGCTGAACCATATTTTTCTTTTCCCAGTACTATTGGTTTCGCATTAGGTTTTGGATAATATTTTGTTTTATATTTTATTGGAGCTTTCTTCTTTTGAACATGTTTTTTATGCTCTTGTTTTTTATGTTCTTGTTTTTTATGTTCTTGTTTTTTATGCTCTTGTTTTTTATGCTCTTCAGCTTTTTTTGTAACAGTTTCTTCTGCAAAAGAGAAGCTAGAGACCAAGAGAAGGGTTAGAAATATCTGTTTACTCCACATAGTTTACTCCTTATATTTAAACAATGAAGCTTGAACAATTGTCCAAAGCGATAACATATTAAACAGTGACCACATAAGGTTTACACTGTATCCTGTAAGGAAAATCCTGTCACCTGTTAAGTGCAGTATGGTAGAATAAATAACAGCCACTGCATAAAGCCCGATTAACCAAAGTTGTACTTTAACCAGTCCTAAAAAGTTTCCTGACTTTGCTGTCTTGGATGTAACTACAAATTTGATGGGTCGTCTTCTTATGACATCCCAAAAAGCTTGAAGAACAATAGGCGAAATGGCAATAAAAAACTGCCCACCTCGGTTGGAGTTAATTCCCCATGTTGCAATCATTAAGGCAACTTGGTTTACAAAGAGAAATGGAATCAAGTGAATAAAGAAATCCATTGAGTAACTCTGTACAGGTGCAATATTCGTAAACATAAAGATAATTGGAGAAGATAATAAAATTACCAGCCAAATTGCCCCTGTGTAAGACCAAAAAGTAGAAAAGTACATAAGCTTTTGTCCAAGGCTTAGCCCTTTTTTAAAGAAACGTCCAAACTCTTTGGTAATTAAATCAATGGTTCCTCCAGCGTATCTAAACCGTTGTGCTGACCATGTGATTAAATCCATTGGGGAGAGCATTTTTGATTCCACATCGGGGTGCAGTACTGATTTATATTTTTTCTGCTCATGGGCATGAACCAAAAGAGAAGTATAAATATCTTCAGAGGTATGAAATGAGATATACTCTACATCAATCTCTTCAATCGCTTTTTGTCTCTTAGCTCCCTCTGGTACTTCTAAAATACGGTCAACCCATCGTGAGATGGCGACACGTCTAAGAGCAGAGGTTCTATGAATAGAGGTTGCACCACAACAAAAAGAGGCGTTGTAGTTGTTTCTTCTTCGTTGAATGACATCAAAAAACATCGCTGGGTCATTGGCAAAAACATCTTCGCCTGTTTTCATTTTTCCCATTACTTTTTGAACACCATTGGCAAATTTTTCTCCAAATTTACCATATTTACGTTTCCAACTTTTTTCTAAATCTTCTCCATCGGTCAGGTCACAGAACCATTGAGGAGTCTGAACCCATGCAACAGCATCATCTTTAAAGTAACCCATGGTATTGAGCAAAATATCAGGAAAGAGACGGGTATCTGAATCAATGATAACAATAAAATGACCCAGTGATTCATCCATCGCGTTGGTAATTGCACCAGCTTTTCGACCTTTGGATGAGGTTCTCAAAATCTGAGGGACACCCTCTTCTTTTGCCATTTTGGTCATCTCTTCATTTCCACTATCATCAAGTAAATAGTAGCAGACATCCCACGTTGGAAGCTTTTTAACTGCTTTGGCTGAAAAAATAGTCTGACGTACCAACTCTGGGTCTTCATTGAACACAGGAATATAGACATCTATTTTTATTTTTTTATCTTGATAGTTTTCAACCAAGTTGCCTTCGACCACTTCATCCATGGTTTTTGGTGCAGATTTCTTGGGTGTGTCATTGGTTTTCCAAAAGTTTATGACTACCAAAATAGTACCTATAAACATCATGGTCTCTGCAAATGCAAGAGGTATGGCAAACCAAAGGGCATCCATGTTTAGTGAGGCTGTCCATCGGTAGTGTAAGTACCAAATACCAAGCATAATTGCAACAACTCCAAAGAATTGAAACATCAGTTGCATGCTATCAGAGACCTCTTGAGGGGCTTCTGGTTTACGATTTTCATATTTTTCTTCTAAAAAATAGAGTTCATTCATTTTGACTCCTTATTATTTATTATAGGGCTAAACAGATAGTTGTTATACGCTATCTGTTTAGAGCCTTTTTTAAGTGTTAATTTCATATTTAGTTTATTTTTTAATTCTATTTTTGCAAATTTTAAAACCGTGTCTTTTCCTATATTGATATTAAAGTTATATGCTTTCCCATTAATTTCAATGGTCGCTTCAAGATTTTGTAATGTTGCTAAGGTATCGTTGACAACATAAAATTCTATTAAATTATTTTCATTCTGTTTTGCCACAATAATAATGGGTGCAAATGCGTGTTGTAATGCATAATATCCAGCTTTTGGAACACGCCAATAGTCCACAATTCCCCAGTTCATTGACTCCCATCCTTCGTTAAACATAAATTGAAAAATAGAAGCTGTTTTTTGATATTTTTGAATTCGTAACATCTCTGTTGAGAACTTTAGCAAATCAGCTTGATAGGTCTGAGAATCTTTAATAAACTGTTTCAGTGTTGTTTTAAATTTAATACCTTGTTTTTTTGCCCAATCAAATTGGAAATTATGATATTTCCAATGTTTTTTGGCTTGTTTGTATTTTGGGTGTAGATATTTTTCAGGTATAAATTTTTTAACACTTTGCATGTTTGGAATCGCTTGAGCTCCATACTCTGTAATGACCATGCTTTTAGATGGCTGGGCAAACTCTTGATATTTTTTAGAGTACCAACCAAACCAAGGGTGTTCATCGGCAGAAGAGAGCTTTTGCACCAAATGAAGCTTGTCATATTTTAAGACAGATTGGTAGAGACGTTCATCAAAGGCTTCATTTTGTGTTGCGTTATAATCTTTATATTTCCACTTCATCCACGGAGCATTCCACGGTGGCTCATTGTGCATTGACCAGATGTAGATGCTTGGATGGTTATAGAGCATATCGACCATTTCGAGTGCTTGTTTTTCTGCTTCATCTTGAAAAGAGGGGGTTTCAATGTATCCCCATTGAAGGTTGTAATCTTGCCAGACCAAAAAACCCATCTCATCACAAATTTGATAAAAGAGTTCAGGCTCAATATGGGCATGAACACGAATGGCATTGATGTGAGCTTGTTTCATAAGTTCTAAATCTTGACGAAACTTGGTCTCATTCATCTCGGTAACATATTGGCTAGAGATATAGTTTGTACCTTTTATAAAAA
>Ga0256826_1002351_pt1 | contig 11549 bp, 12 predicted proteins | sample CV79metaG_FD_185975 | JGI IMG/M metagenome (GOLD analysis project Ga0256826, IMG submission 185975) | Hydrothermal vent microbial communities from East Pacific Rise, Pacific Ocean - CV79 | ecosystem: Environmental > Aquatic > Marine > Hydrothermal vents | place: Pacific Ocean: East Pacific Rise... | reverse complement strand
AATGAAATATTTTCAAGAATCATTTGGTGATGTAGTTCCCTTAACACACTACAAATCTTTAAGTGAACTCAAATGTAAAAATGCTTTTTTTATAGCAAACGAAATTTTTGATGCCTTCCCTTGTGAGCTTTACTACAAGGGCAAAACAGCAAGAATTGAAAATCATAATGTAGAGTTTGATGTTGAGGATAGTTGGGTAGAGGAGAAAGCAAATAAGTATCATAAAGATAGAGGTGAGATAGCACTCGGTTATGAGGAGTTTGCAAAAGAGATGGCTGACTCATGTGAGAAGTTTGAGTTTATGAGTTTTGACTATGGTGAGATGGCCGCTCGTCCTGACTTCTCTCTTCGTATATATGCTAAACATGAGGTTATCCCTTTCTTTGCTGAGGATATTAAACGCCAAGAACTTTTTGCTAAGAGTGATATCACTTATGATGTAACTTTTGCTCATGTAAAAGATGCTTATGAAGAAGTAGGGGTGTCATTTGTAGAGTTAAAAGCTCAAATGGTCGCTCTTATAGATATGGGGATACTTGATTTACTAGAGATGTTAAAAGATAATGTTGAAGAGAAACTCTATAAACAGGAGTTAGAAAAAGCTAAGATGTTAATTCTTCCTGACTTTTTAGGTGAAAGGTTTAAAATGATACGATTGAGAAAAGAGAGAGCTTAAAGGCTCCCTATCATCTTAATCAACTCTTCTGGTCTATTTGAGTTTTTGATAGCATTCTCTTTTGAGATGATATTTTTTTGTAAAAATTCTAAGAGCTGTTGAGTCTGAGTTGTCATTTTTGTTTCAGTCTGATTTAGCTGCATTTGAGAGTAAATCTGATGAACCTTATCTTCACGAATCTGATTTTGAACTGCTGGATTTGTGATGAGAATCTCCTGTGTAGCAACCTTACCGCTACCAACACGTGGAATAAGTGTTTGAGAGATAACAGCTATAAGTGAAGATGCAAGTTGTGCACGAACTTGTGCCTGCTCATCCCCATCAAAAACATCAATAATACGGTTGATCGTACCAGGTGCAGAGTTGGTATGGAGTGTTCCAAAAACTAAGTGACCTGTTTCAGCAGCTGTCAGTGCAGCACCGATAGTCTCAGCATCACGCATCTCCCCAATAAGTATGATATCTGGATCTTGACGAAGAGAGTATTTTAGTGCTGCAGCAAAAGAGGCAGTATTACTACCAACATCACGTTGTGAAAAGAGTGAGTTGATATTTTTATGTACAAACTCAACGGGATCTTCTATGGTGATAATATGGCGGCGTTCAGTCATGTTTATCTCATGAAGCATTGATGCAAGTGTTGTTGATTTACCTGAACCAGTTGGACCAGTTACGAGGATAAGTCCTTTCTCTTTTTTGATAAGTTCTTTAAAAATAGGAGGATTTCCATACTCATCAAGTGTTGGAATCTCAATAGGAATCATACGAAATGCACAAGCAATACCGTGAATAGTACGGTAGTAGTTTGCACGAAAACGTCCAATGTTTTTAAGCTCAAAAGAGAAGTCCAGTTCATTATGCTCTTCAAACTCTTTTTTCTGCTTATCTTCAATAAGAGCATAAGCCATAGTCTCAATATCTTTGGCATCTAAAACAGGAAGTTTAAGAGCTCGTAGCTCTTTATCAATACGAATCTGAGGTTCACTTCCAACAACAAGGTGTAAGTCAGATGATTTAAATGCTAAAACACTTTTGAGTAACTTTTTTATATCTAACTTTTTTTTGTCAGGACTAACTTGACCTTCAATCTCTTCACTCATAAAAAACTCCTTTGGTAATTTTCTTCATTAAAACCTACAATAAGCTTTCCATCAAACTCAATAACGGGGCGTTTAATTAGGAGGTTTTCTTTACAGAGCCACTCTTCTTGATCCTGTTCATCTAAATTTAACTCTTTTAATTTTAGGTTTCTGTATGTGGTACTTCTAGCATTAAAAAGAGTTTTAATCTCCGTCTGTTGTAACCATTGAGAGATCTTTTCACATGGAAGAGATTCTGTTTTAAAATCGAAAAGTTCATAAGCTAAATCGTGTGCTTTAAAAAACTTGATAGCTTTTTTTACACTATCGCAGTTTTTAATACCATAAATCTGTATCATATCTACTCTATAATTTTTGGTACAATGAAAAAATCATCAACACTTTTTGGTGCATTTGCTAATATCTCTTGGCTTATAGCAGGGCTAGAGTTAACACTATCGTCTCTAAGTCTTGTACTCACATCGCTCATAGCAAAGTTGTCATCTATACCATCAGTATTTAAGTCACTGAGGTTATCTACAAAGCTTACGATATCTGAAAGTTGAGAAATCATCTCTTGGCGTTTGTCGTCACTTACTTTTAAAAAAGATAATTTTTCTAGTCTTGATAATAGTGCATCATCTACTTGCATAATATTTCCTGATTAATAATTTATATATTTAGATTTTAGCATATAAAACTACCATTTTTGATAAAACTTTAACTAATTAGTGGGTAATATAGTGAACTTATAAAGATGAAGGAATATTTTTGAGTTTAAAAACTGATATAGAGATGGTAAAAGAAGAGTTGACTTCAGAAGAGAAGTTTTTTGAAAAAGCTGTTGTAACTGAGCGTTTTGTAAAAAAATATAAGAATGTTATGATTGGTGGTGTAGTTGCGATCACTCTTTTTGTAGCAGGAAATATCGCCTATGGTATCAATAAACAAAACACTATAGATAATGCAAATGCAACTCTAGCTCAACTTCAAAATGGTAAATCAAATGCTGCAACGGTAGCAAGATTGGCTACTCTTAGTCCTGCATTGAGTGATGTATGGTTATACTCTGAAGCACTTGTAAAAAAAGATATGGCTTCTTTAGAAAAATTAACAGATTCTAAAACTATACTAATAGGGGATTTAGCTACATATGAGATAGCTCAAAATTCTAAAGATATCGCTAAATTAGACAAATATGATGCAAAATCTGATGCTATTTATGCTGATTTAGCACGTATGCAGAGTGCTGTTATACTTATGAATGAAAACAAAATAGATGAAGCACATAAAAAATTGAGTATGATTAACTTAGATTCTCCACTCGCACAAGTGGCATCTGCTCTTATGCATTATGGAGTGAAATAGAATTTTGATTAAATATATTTTCTTAAGTGCTCTTGTGGCACTTCTTTTTTCTGCTTGTAGTACGAAAGAGGTTTTTGAGCCTAAAGAGTTATCTTATGAATGGGATCTTTATGAAGATGCAGAGGAGACAATTCTTGATACTTCATCGAATATCGCTCTTTTAGAAGATGACAAAATTCTTACTAAAAAGGGAATTATAGATTTTAATATCTCTGAAGAAGATAGACTTATATCTCAAAGTGATGGTCTAATCATTAGTGCAAGTATAGATGGTAAAATGAATTTAGTCTCTGAAGATAACAGCTCTGAACCAAGACATATTGATCTTAAGAAGACAGTAGCAGGTGCTTCAGTAGATGGTAATACATTGGCTATTCTTTTTGCAGATAATGAGATAGCTCTTTATGATATGCAATCTGATAAGTTTATGTTTAGGGAACAGGGTAGTAAGTTCTCAGCAGTTGATTCTAGAGTTGTAAACCCTTTTTTTATGAGAGGATTAGCTCTTTTTGCAACTCTTGATGGAAAAATTATTTTTGTAAATACAGAACTCAATAAAAGATTACGAACAGTTATTGTTTCAAGTGCAGATAATTTTAATAATGTCATCTCTTTAGGTTTAGTCGATAACAAAATCATTGCAGCAACAGGTTACGAAATTTTAGCTATGGCTAAAAAAGAGATACGTGCTAAGTATGAGATTAGAGATATATTACTAGATAAAGATACTATTTTTATTACAACAAAGCAGGGTGAAGTGATCTCTTTAACTCCAGAGTTACAAGTAAACCTAAAGGTTAAATTTCCTTTTGCACACTTTTATGCAATGACATCGGATGAAGATAATCTTTATATTTTAGAGAAAGAGGGTTATATGATCATTATAGACAAGGCCTCTTTTGATTATACTGTTCATGAAGTAGATTTTGATGGTGGCTTTGTATTTGTCGCTGATAAAACTTTTTATGTTGACGATGAGAAGATCCTTACGAAATAATGTCAAATGAGCTTGAAGCATTTTTAGAGTACATAAGTGTAACAAAAGCACTGAGTAAAAAAAGTGTTTCAGCCTATGAGAGTGATCTCCTTCAGATAGAGGAGACTCTCTCTAAACCTCTTATCTCTCTTGACTCTTCAACTCTCCTATCTCTCCTCTCAAAATACGAAAATAAACGAACACTCAATAGAAAACTCTCTTCAGTTAATGCTTTTTTTGATTTCTGTTATAAAGAAGAGTTTAGAGAAAAAAGTGTAAAACTTAAATTTGCAAAGATCCCAAAACTACTTCCAAAATTTCTCTCTTATGGTGAAGTGAAAGCAGGTTTAGATCTTATAGATAGAACTACATGGTTAGGTCAAAGGGATTATGCACTTATAATGTTTCTGTATGCTAGTGGAACAAGAATAAGTGAGTGTTTAGAACTCTCTCTTGAAGATATAGAAGAGGAGTGGCTACATGTTAGACATGCAAAAGGGGAGAAAGAGAGAATAGTTCCTTTGGCTAAAATCGCTATAAATGCCATCTCTAAGTACTTGGATAATAATCCTTTTAACAAAGAGTTTGTTTGGTGTAACTATAAAGGAAACAGACTGAGTCGTATTAGTGCCTATAAAATTACTCAAAAATATCTTGGTGTATCACCACATATTTTAAGACACTCCTATGCAACAGCACTAATTACAGGAGGAGCAGACCTACGAGTTGTTCAAGAACTTTTAGGACATGCTTCCTTACTTACAACTCAGATCTATACACATATACAAAAACAAAATTTAAAAGAGACGGTTGAAGTATTTCATCCTATGTCTAAATAAAATTCAATTTTAATGAAGAAACATTCAGTTAAAATGGTTGAATGTATAATTTAGAAGAGATAATTAAATCTACGACAAGTATAAGACTTCTTTATGTAGAAGACAATGAGAATGCTAGAAAATCTACACTCGCGCTACTATCAGAGTTTTTTAAAAATATTGTAGTTGGAGTAGATGGAGTAGATGGTCTAGATAAATTTAACAAGAATGAAATAGACTTAGTTATAAGTGATATCAATATGCCACATATGAGTGGTTTAGATATGATAGAAGAGATACGTCTAAAGAATAAAGAAATCCCTATTTTATTACTCTCTGCATATAGTGAGATAGAGTATTTTAAACGAAGTATATCTCTTGGTGTAGATGGGTATCTGTTTAAACCACTTGAGTTAGAACAGTTTTATGAGCTTATACATAAAGTAGTTGATAAAATTGTAACGCATAAAGAGCTAAATGCTAAAATTAACTTTCTTCAACAGTATGAAGAAGCTACAAATGATATATCTATTGTCTCTAAGGGTGATCTTGATGGAACTATAACCTATGCAAATGATCTTTTTTCACAAATATCACACTATTCACAAGAGGAACTCATCGGAAAACCTCATAACCTAATACGTCATCCTGATAATCCATCAATCATATATAAAGATATATGGGATACGATAAAAAATAAAAAAGAGAGATGGCGAGGGGTTATTAGAAATATCAATAAAGATGGTGCTAGTTACTATGTTGATGCTGTTATTAAGCCAATTTTAGATGTAAATGGAGAGATTATAGAGTACATAGCAATGAGACATGATATTACAGAGATAATGTCTCAACGAAAATTGATGCTAGATTATCTCGATGCAGCTAAGAAACCTGTAATGATTAAGATTGATATAGAGTCTTATAGTGACCTGCAAAACTATTATGGAAGAGAATTTTCTTTAAATATTGAAAATAATTTAGCAGATATTTTACAGAAGTATTTTCCCATAGCTTTAGGGTTTAAAAATTTTTATACCTTGGATAATGGTACTTATGCTTTTATAAAAGATGAACCTCAAAATATGCAAACTATTTTAGAAGAGTTGAAAATTTTTCAAGCGAAAATAAATAACATGCATATTAAAGTAGAAAATATAGCTTATGATATAAGCATACTTATCTGTCTATCTTATGAAAATGATGTATATGAAAATGTGAAGTATGGTATGCAACAGCTAAAATCAAAAAAAGAGAGTTTCCTTTTAACAAATGATCTCGCTATAAGTGTGCATCAATCTTCAAAAGAGAATTTAAAAGTACTAAGTAAGGTGAAAATAGCACTTGAAAACAATCAAATCGTCTCTTATTTTCAACCCATAGTAGGAAGAGATAAAAAAATCTCTAAGTATGAATCATTAGTCCGTTTAATTGAAGAGGATAAGAGTGTACTTACTCCATACTTCTTTTTAGATACTGCAAAAAAAGGGAAATACTATACACAAATTACATCGGTAGTATTAAAAAATTCTTTTAAAGTTTTAGATAGTGTTAAAACAGATATAAGTATGAATATATCAGCAATAGATATTGAAAAAGAGAGTATATGCAATGAAATCTATCTGCTTTTAGAGGAGTATAAAGAGTTTGCTCACCGTGTTGTTTTTGAACTTTTAGAAGATGAAGATGTCAAAGATTTTCAGCAGATAAAAGATTTTATTAAACGAGTGAAATCTTATGGCGTTAGAATAGCTATAGATGATTTTGGATCTGGCTACTCAAACTATGAGAGACTTCTAGATTATCAACCTGATATTATCAAAATAGATGGCTCTTTAGTGAAAAATATTTTGAGTTCAGATTTCTCTGTTTCAGTTGTAAACTCTATTGTCTCTTTTGCTAAAGCACAAAAGATGGAAGTTATTGCAGAGTATGTTGAAAATGAAGAGATATATGATTCTCTGATGAATTTAGGTGTTGAGTATTTTCAAGGCTACTATTTTGGCAAACCAGAAATCTTAGAATGTTAAGTTTATTTAATACTAAATATAATTTTCAGCTTATAAACAATATGCTTCAAGCTATGTTAGCAGGTATAGTAGGACTTCATATCTTAGCACCACTCTCTGTTGTCTACATTTTGCGTGATACATTTAGTTTATCTCTTCTAATCATATGGTTGACCCTTAATTTTACACTCTTTGGTTTAAGAATATTTGTAAGACAGAAACTTCTAAAACTCATTAAGCAAGAAGATCAAAAAGTGCATCTTTTTGTAAAATATATATACTTCTTAAGCTTTTTAGCCTCTCTGTTGTATGGATATATTTTATGGATGGCAGTTTTAAATAATGTTTCAGAAATAAATGTACTATTGATCGCTGTTATCATTTTTGGAATGAGTGCAGGGTCGATTTCAACCTTAGGTAGTATATATACAGCATATCTCGTCTTTATCATCCCTAACTACATCTTTTTAATATCAGCATTTATCTACCATGGTGGTGAGATGTTTGAACTCTTCGCTTATACAATGTTTGGAATGATGATGGTTTTAATTGTGACAGGAAAGAAAAACTACATAATGTTACGAGATGCTATATCTGCGAATGAAACATTAAATAGTATCTATGAGAATTCTACAGATGGTGTCGTTATCTTTGAAAATAGAAAATTAATTCGTTCAAACAAAGCTATATCAAAAATGTTTAATCTAGAGAGTGAAGAGGATATGTTAAAGCTTGATCTTTTTAAGATCTCACCAAAGTATCAACCTGATGGTTCAAACTCTACAAAAAAAATTATTAAAACAGTAGCAAAAGCCTTAAAAGAAGGCTCTGTAAGTTTAGAATGGTTACATAAAGACTTTACAGGTAGAGAGTTCTGGTGTGAAATAGTGCTTACTAAAATCCATCTCAATGGTAAAGATTTACTTCATGGCGTTTGGCGTGATATATCTCATAGAAAAGAGTTAGAACTCTCTCGTATAGAGCATAAAGAAGAGGTAGAGTCACTTAATAAAACACTTGAAGAGAGAGTTCACAAAGAGGTACAGAACAATAGATTTAAAGATAGACAAATCCTACAACAGTCCCGTTTAGCTCAGATGGGAGAGATGATAAGTATGATCGCTCATCAGTGGAGACAACCCCTCTCTGCTATATCGTCAGCGGGTTCTATCATAAACCTCAAAGCACAGCTTGGAAATTTAGATAAAGAGACTGCATTGAGTGTATCTAAAGATATAGCTACCTATACACAACACTTGAGTGCAACTATAGATGACTTTAGAAATTTCTTCAAACAAGATAAAAATAAAGAGGCTACGAACTATACAAATGTTATAAACAGTGTTTTAAATATAATAAAAGTCTCTTTGGCAAATAGAAATATTGAAGTAATTTTGGATTTAAAGTGTAATGATAGTTTCATGACCTACTCAAATGAATTGAAACAAGTTCTCATTAACATTATAAAAAATGCACAAGATATCTTAATTGAGAAAAAAATTACAGATCCATATATTAAAATAAAGACATTTAAAGTTGATAAAAAACATATAATGGAAATAAGTGATAATGGTGGAGGAATAGATAAAAATGTGATTGAAAATATTTTTGATCCATACTTCTCTACTAAATTACAAAAAGATGGAACAGGATTAGGATTGTATATGAGTAAAATAATAATAGAAGAGCACTGTAGTGGAAAACTAACTTGTTACAATACTGCAGATGGCGTTTGCTTTAGGATAGAGATTTAAATGCATAGTAACAGCGACATTAATAATAAAGTTTTCTCTAAAGCATTTTTAGATTCACTCTTTTTTACTCAAAACAAGTGGCATCAACATGGCGTTTTTTTGCATACTTTACGGGTGACATACTATGCTTTAAAAGCTGGTGATTGGAAGTTTTTTGCGTCAGGACTTCTACATGATATAGGGAAGCCTTTTAGTGCTTTTAAAAAAGATGAAGAGGATTTTGAGTTTAATGAGTGGAGTTTTACTGATCATGAAGAGAGAAGTTATCAGATCATTAAGAATTGGACATTTATTAGTGAATATACAAAAAAAATAGTTCGTTATCACTATCTAATACGAGATATAAAAAAATCAAAAAAAGAAGATTTAGAACGCTATGCTCAAAAAATTGTTATTTGGGACTCTTTGGATGATGAGATGCAAGAGGATTTATATAGATTTCTCTCTTATGATGATAAAGGTAAGGGTAAAAAAAGAAGACCGTAGTATAATGTCTTTATGAAAAAATATGCACCTTTTTTAATTGTTATTCTCTTTGTTGTAATTATAATTACCGTTTTTCTCTCTCTTGCGAAAGTACAACATATGGTTGTTATCAAAGAGGGAAACACCCAAAAAGTCCCTCTTGAAATAGTTTTAGGTAAGTACCAAGATAGTGATTGCGGTATGGTTATCGAAGATTTGACATATGCATCTCAGGTTATAGCACCTGATGGAAAAACATGGTTCTTTCACGACCATGGTGATTTTGTTCACTGGCTAAAAGATAAGAGTTTTAAAGATAAAGCTGTCATCTGGGTAAGAACGGTAGATACAAAAAAGTATATTAGAGCAGAAGATGCTTTTTACTCTTTAACTGATGTTACTCCTATGGGGTATGGCTTTGGTGCTTATGAGAAAAATCAAAAAGGTTTTGTCTCCTATGATGAGATGAGACTTAAAATGCTCAGAGGTGAAACTCTCAACAATCCCAAAATTAAAAAAAATCTCTTAGGTAAATAATGGAAACTGTAAATCTTTTAACAATAATCTCAATCGCATTTTTAGGTTCATTTGGTCACTGTATCGGTATGTGTGGAGGAATAGTTCTTGCATATACTACTATAAAAATAAAACCTGAGAGTTCTAAAGTCTCTAAGAGTATAGCTCATCTGCTCTACTCATTTGGAAGGGTTTTTACTTATACTATTTTAGGTGCTATTTTTGGTGCTTTAGGTGGCGTGGTTCTTTTCTCAAACAACGCAAATGGAATCCTACTCATAATAGCAGGAGTAGCTATGGTTTTAGCAGGGCTCTCTTTAATGGGAAAAATTAAATTTTTAACACTTATAGAGCACTCTTTTTCAAGCTCTCCACTCTATAAAAAAACATTTCAAAAGATCCTCCATTCTCAGTCAAACCTTAGCTTCTTTCTTTTAGGAATGTTAAATGGTCTTCTTCCTTGTGGATTTGTATACTTTTTTGCTATTACTGCTGCAAGTACTGCTGATCCACTCTCTGGTGCTTTAGTAATGGCTATCTTTGGTATGAGTACTATTCCTGCTATGTTTGGAGTGGGATTTTTAGCTTCTCTTGCTTCTGCTACAAGCTTTAGAAACATGATGATGAGTCTCTCTAGTGTAGCCGTTATTCTTTATGGTACATTTACCATTTATAATGGCTATGAGTACATTTCACACCCTGAAAAAACACTAAGAGATTGCCACAAATAGGGTATAATAAATGAAAACAATAAATTATGAAGGTATATAGATGAAAAGTTCAATTATAGAGAGTATTAAATCACTACCACCTCTTTCAAAAACAATTATGGATATTAATAAAGTATATGCTGATGAAGAGGCTGGAATAGGTGACTTGGCAAAGGTTATTGAGCCTGATCCTATGATTGTCGCTAACCTCTTAAAGGCAGCCAATTCTCCTCTGTATGGTTTTGGAAAAGAGATACGTAATGTCTCTCAGGCAGTAAGTCTTTTTGGTATGAGTATGACTCGTTCAATAGCTCTTGGAAATGCTGTTCGTAAACTTTTAAATGTCGATATGAACCCTTATGGTGTAACAAGTGATGATTTTGCTGATGTATCATCTAAACAAGCAAAACTCATAATGAGTTGGTACAAAACGATAGATAAAGAGAAAGCAGATAAGCTCTATCTTGCAGCATTTTTACAAGAGACAGGGAAAATTCTTATCTCTAGTGATGTGATTCAAGAGGATGAAGATGTAAGTTTTAAGTCTGAAATAGAGACATCAAATAATATCGCACAGGTTGAAAAATCTTATGTAGAGGTAACAAGTTCAGAAGTAACAGCAGCAGTTTTTGAGCACTGGGGTTTTTCACAAGAGTTTGTAGAGATGATAAAGTATGCGGATAATCCAGCAGCAGCACCTGATGATATAAAAGAGTACTCAGTAGCGTTAAACATCGTAAAAACTATAGTCCCTATCAACAAACCATTTGCCGATCAGTCTATAAACTTTGGTTTGAGAAAAGCACGTGATGCTGGGTATAACTACGAAGTTTTAGAAGATATGCTTGATGAGATTTTAGACTCTATGGAAGCTAACTAATGAGCAAAACAGTTACAATTATAGATACATTTGGCTTCTTTTTTAGAAGCTTCTATGCACTCCCTCAACACCTTAAAAACAGAGATGGATTTCCAACAGGACTTTTAACAGGTTTTACAAACTTTATCTCTACACTTCAAAAAGATCACGACAGCGACTACATCATTTTTGCCATAGATACAAAAGGTGATACATTCCGTAATGAGATAGACCCTAACTATAAAGCAAACCGTTCTGCTCCACCACCCGAACTTAGTATGCAACTCCCTATCGCTATAGAGTGGATAGATAAGATGGGCTA
>Ga0256826_1002350_pt1 | contig 11552 bp, 11 predicted proteins | sample CV79metaG_FD_185975 | JGI IMG/M metagenome (GOLD analysis project Ga0256826, IMG submission 185975) | Hydrothermal vent microbial communities from East Pacific Rise, Pacific Ocean - CV79 | ecosystem: Environmental > Aquatic > Marine > Hydrothermal vents | place: Pacific Ocean: East Pacific Rise... | reverse complement strand
TACTGAGTATGGTGAGAGTACATTTTTAAAAGCTGGAGATGAGTCAATAGTTGTTGTTTATGATACGACTAAACTCTCTAATGCTAATGTTCTTGAGATGATAAAATCATCTCACTATGATAATCCTAATATGTCAGTTTTGGCTCAAAAAGTACTTTAAAGGAAAACTGATGAAAATGAGAAGAGGCAAAAAGCTCGATCTCTTTATCGGAGCAGATATTGACGACTCTTGGTCCCAAGTTCAAACACCAAGAAAATCACTTACTATAGATGAAATCCAAGAACCAAGTAAACATTTTTTACACTTTGCAAAAGAGAAACGTAGAGGGAAAATAGTAACCTTAATTGGTGAGTTTTTTCTAGAAGCTAAAGATGCCAATGCAACTCTTAAAATTTTAAAAAAGAAACTGGGATGTGGTGGAAGTTACAAAGATAGTTATATGGAGTTTCAAGGGGACTTAAAAGAGAAACTTCGTCCTCTTTTAGTAGAACTAAATTTTCGTTTTAAAAATGGGCATTAAGACCTAAGCTATTAACTCTCCATCTTCCTCTTCCTCAATGCTCTGTGCCTTGGCTATACTTACATTTGAAGTAATAATGTATCTATCTCTTCCTGTCTCTTTAGCCTCATAAAGCATCTCATCTGCACGAGATATAAGTACTTCATCATCTAATGCATCATCGGCTATACAACAGACTACACCAATAGATATAGTGACATACTCATTAGCTTTAGAATTTTCATGTTTGAGCTGTTTTGCTCTTATACTATCACAGATATCACGAGCTAATTTTGCACTACTTGACTCGTCAGTTTCTGTCAAGAGAACACCAAACTCTTCACCACCCAATCTAAATACATAATCGCTCGGTCGCTTAAGTGTATCATTGAGTGTTTTAGAGACGATTTTAAGAGCGTAATCGCCTTCAACATGACCATATGTATCATTGTACTGTTTGAAGAAGTCAATATCAAGCATCATAAATGTTATGTAACTATTTTTTCTTTTAGCACGTTTTAGCTCTTTTTCGTATACAAGGTTAAAATATCTTCTGTTATGTAAATTTGTTAGAGAGTCTGTGTAAGAAACATTTTCAAGCTTTTTATTTGCACGTTTAAGTTTTTTAGTTGTCCCTTCAAGTTTTGTATGATCATTCTGAATACTTCTAAAAACATAGAGTGATATAATTAGAACTGCCATAATTATAAAGAAAAGTATAATTCCTAATTGCATCTTTATTTGAGAATAACTCTCTAAAAACTTTTTACGCTCATATGAAGCTACATCTATCTCATAATTAATCAGTTTTTGAATCGTTATATCAATATATGAGACTTTTTTTTCTAAGATATGAAGGTTAATATTATTTAAATTTGTACCTTTTTTTGAAAATATATATATTTTTAAAAAATAGTTATTAATCTTTTTAATCTCTAAATCAACATACCCCACATACTCTAACTCATCATCTCTTTTAAAGTGGCTCTCATAGCCTGCCCATTTTTTATTTATATATTTAATTGAGTGCTTAATTTCACTTGCTGTTTGACTTGGGCTTATTTCTAGTCTTGAAGCTTTATAAATAGTATCGGCAAGTCCATTATGATAAGTATGAATAATTTCATTTAATTCAGTGAGAGGGACTAGTGATCCAAAATAGAGTCCATCTAGATTCTTTTTCATTGAGTTAATATGCATAGTTCCCATAATACCAACACTTATGAGACCTAATGTTATAAGTATAAAAAGAAAGAATAACTTACTTCTAAGTTTTAGTGCTTCTATAAACTGCATATAACTCCTTATTCTTAGCCTTTTAATAGCATTATTTGTGCCATTAGTAGTTATTTTATGATAAAATTCTTAATAAATATAAAAACTTGGCAAAATGCCATAAAAAGAGATAAAATGGAAGCAAAAGCGATAGTTACCGATAAATATTTTGAGATAGACGAAGTAAAAAAACATCTAAAAAATGTAAATTATATACTTATGGCAGCTCCAGCTCCAGAAAAGTTTATTGATACACCCATTCACTTTACAATCTTTTTAAATACTTCAGATAAATTTTCTCAAGATGTTAAAAGTGCTATTTTAGATAAATTTATGGATGAAAATGGAATTTCAAATCCTAAAGAAGTACTCTCACAAGTAATGCCTGTTGGATTTTCAATGAGTGCACAAGACACGGCTATGCCACTTCTTTTACTTAAGCCTGAAGATCAAGCAAGTATTCCTTATGAACTTATGCATGTGATTGACTTCTTAGGTAATTCAGACAAGTTTTATGAAGCAAAAACGCATAAGCTTACAGGATGGACTTACTCTTATAACTAAGAGCTAAGTGCCTCTATCTCTGCTATAGTCTTAGCAATTCCCTTAGATAAATTTTCACATCCATCTTTAGTTACTAATATATTATCTTCTATACGAATACCTATTCCCCTATACTCTTTTGGTATGCTTGTGTCATTTTTAGCACAGTAAATTCCTGGCTCGATGGTCAAAATCATTCTCTCTTTTAAAGGAATTTCTTTGCCTTTCTTAGTTTTATAAGGAGATTCATCATGAACATCTATACCCATCCAATGCCCTATCCCATGTGGATAATATTTTTTATGTGAACCTTTTTTAAGAAGCTTTTTTAAATCTCCTTTGAGTATACCAAGTTTTAACATTCCTTGACACAGAAGCATCTCAGATTCTGCTTGAAGAGTTGTTCTTAATACTCCACTTTTTATCATAGTTATTATTTTTTCTTGAACATCTAAAACCATAGTATAGAGCTCTTTTTGTGCAGGTGTAAATTTACCAGAGACTGGAATAGTTCTTGTAATATCACTAGCATAGTATTCATACTCACAACCTGCATCTATGAGAATAAGATCATTCTCCACAAGCTTTTTATCATTACTTATGTAGTGTAGAGTATTTGCTGCATTACCACATGCTACTATTGAGGTATAAGCATCATTATAAGCCCCATTTTTCTTAAAAATATACTCTATAGATGCTTGAAGATTAGACTCTTTCTCCAGAGTATTTGCATTACTCATAGCGTAGTGATGTGCTTCTTGAGTTATAAGTAGTGCTTGTTTAATCAAAGAGACTTCGGCATTTGACTTAATCAAACGCTGTTTGCCAAGAAGATATGCTACATTTTTATGTACACTTAGACTCTTAGCTTTAACTCTTAAATTATCAACTCTCTCATCACTCATACTAAAATCAAAATAGATATTTTGAGACTCTTTTATATACTCTAAAAGCTTTTCATGATACTCATCACTTAGAAATACATCATTCACATTAAAAAGCTTTTTAGCCTTTTTTTTACCTACTCTTTTGCCTGTCCATAACTCTAAAGTTTTATCTTTCTTTTGAACAAACAAACAACTTTTATAACTCTTCTTTTTCTTTATAATTACAAGTGTTGCATTATCTTCTTTAAAGCCTGTAAGATAGTAAAAATTACTATTTTGTCTATATGGGTATTCCGTATCATTTGAACGAGTTTGAGGCATTGAACTAAAGAGAACAGCAAAGGAATTTTTTTTCATTGAGGAGACTAATTTTGCTCTTCTTTGAAAATACTCTTCTTCTTGTATCATTTACAAATACTCTCTAACCATTTACTATGCTCAAGTAAAACACTTCCCAAAGCACTATTAAGTGCATCTACTCCACCATAAGCATTAATAAATTCAACATCAACTTTTTTTGTAAATGTTTTGGTCTCTATACTTTTTGAACTTTTTGCATCTATAAGAGCCATAGACATTACAACATTTACATATGATTTTTCATTATTTGCGCTAAAGTATTGAATAAAATCTTCTACACTTGTTTCCAAGATTAAATCACTACGACTTCTTGATTTAAAACTTGTAACATTAGAAAAAAGTTCTGAACCTCTTACACTTTTTACTAACTCTTTTGTTATCGCTTTGTTTGGACTTGCAGCCCATTCTGATTCACTAAACGAGAACTCTTTATAGTCATCTTGTGCATATTTCATTTTTTGACTCATTAATGAAGTCGAACTAAATACTTGTGCAACTTTAAGTGACTTATCTTTACACATCTGTGCATTTAATGGTAATATATGTGTAGTTGGTGCTATTCTATACTCAGCTATTGGAGCATGTGTTACACTACATCCACTAAAGATTAAAAATGACAATAGTAATAAATTTCTCATATTAGTTTTCTCCTGGAGCTTTTCTTATCTCTTGTGTTTTATATAAAATATCTGATGGACTTTTATTATACTGGTCTAGAACTTCTTCAAATTTTATCATTAACTCTTGCATCTCAAGTAGTGTATTATTCATAGTGGGAACTACATCTGCACCTAACTCTTTCATGTTAAACTCTCCACTTGATATAGCACGTTTAAATTCGTCCATAGAAGATTTAATACCCTTATAGCTATTTGAAATAGAATCAAAGGAACCCGAAATATCATCTTCCCAAGCTACACTACTCTCTAGAAAGTTATCAATATCTGGCATTAACTTATCTAATTTACCTGTAAAAGAGTCCATACTTTTTGCTGTAGATTGTAAGTGGACAACAGTTTTATCATCTAAAAGTAATTCCATCTTTTCCATAACATTTGCACTTCTTTTAAGAAGCAGCGAAATCTCTTTTTGATTTTCATCACCAAGTAATTTTTCTGTTCTGCCTAGAGTTGAAGAGAGTCTATTTGAAACATTTCCAAATGATTTTTCTAAATTTTCAAAAAAAGATGGAATAGTTTTTATTACTGGAAATTTTGCACCATCTTTAGTCTTTAATGTATCACTTATATGACTTCCCATACTTAAATTGATATAACTAAGTCCAGTTATTCCTTGTGATGTCAATTTTGCTACAGTATCTACTTTAACAGGTGTCGTTTTTAATATAGTTACAGTAACTTCAACTTGCTCTGAATTTCTAGGATTTATTTTCATCTCGGCTACTTTACCAACACTAATTCCTCTATACTTAACAGGAGCATCAAGGTTTAAACCAAGAACTGACTCATCAAAATATATAGTATATTTTTGAATGTCTTCATCAACAGTTGGTTTTAACATCCAATATGTAAAACTCATCATTAATGCTATACCTAGTAAAACTAAAAAACCAACTGTAGTATAATTAACCCTATTATTCATTTTTCACTTCCTAAATTATTTAAAAAAAGTTTGTACAAAAGTACTGTTTGAAGAACTAACATCTTGAAGTGTTCCTTCATAAGCTATTTTTTTTTCATCAATTATAGCCATTCTATCTAAAGTATCATGTATTGATTGTAAATCATGTGAAACCATAATTATAGTTAATCCAAGCATTGAACGTAGGTTAAGTATTAACTCATCAAATTCTCTAGCTGAAATTGGGTCTAACCCACTTGTAGGTTCATCTAAAAAGAGAAGTTTCGGATCCATTGCAAGTGCACGTGCAAGCCCTGCTTTTTTCTTCATTCCTCCACTAATTTGGGAGGGAAAAAGGTCAGCATCACTCGTTTTTAAGCCAACAAGATTTATTTTAAACTTTACTATTTCATCTATCATAGAAGGAGATAAATTTGTATATTCGAGGAGAGGTAAAGAGATATTGTCTCTAATACTTAAAGATGAAAATAGTGCTCCTGCTTGAAAAAGCACTCCCCATTGACGTCTTAATATTTGAGCATCATTTTGATTAATACTTTCAATACTTTTGTCCAATATACTTATACTTCCTGAACTAAATTCTTGGAGCATAACCATCTCTCTAAGTAGGGTTGTTTTACCACATCCACTTGGACCTAGTAAGCCATATATTTCACCACTGTTTATACTTAAATTAAGCCCATTATGTACAATTTTCTCGCCAAATATAGTTTTTACATTTTTTACATTTATTATACTCATTACTATATCCCTAAATTTGTAAGTGCTATAGAAAAGAGTGCATCACATATGATAACTGCAAAAATAGATTCAACTACACTTTTTGTAGTATTAAAACCTATACTTTGAGTATCATCTTTCACAACTAAACCACGATAAATTCCGATACTTGCTATTAGAAATGCAAAAAATGGGCCTTTTATAATTCCTATAAAAAAATGCTTAGCCGCCACAACTTCACGAAATCTATCCATAAATAAATCAGCTGTAATCCCTAGATCAATATACGAAACTATCATTCCTCCAAAAATTCCCATAATATCAGAAACAAAAATGAGGATAGGAAGAGCTATCATTAAAGCTATTATTCTTGGTAAGACTAAAAAAACAAAAGGATCAAACCCCATAGTCTTCATAGCATCTAACTCTTGTGTTATCTTCATAGCACCTATCTGTGCGGTAAATGCTGAACCACTTCGTCCAGCTATAACAATAGCAGTTATAAGAGGTGCTAATTCACGGAGGATTGATATACCCAACATATCAACTATAAAAATATTTGCACCGTATAATTTAAGCTGAAAAGCAGATTGATATGCGACAACTAAACCAATTAAAAAACTTGTCAAAGCAACAATTGCTAATGCTTTAACAGCAGACTCATTTATTTCAAAGGCTATCTCTTTAAAACGTATATTTTTAAAAGATTTTATATAGTAGAGCTTTGTTACAAATAGATGTCCAAGAAATGATATAAAAGAGTTAAATCCCTTTAAATAATCATTCATGGTTAGAAGACTTTTTTCTAAAATTGACCTCTTTTTTTGCTCTATGCTTTTACCCTGTTTACTATTGGCCCTCTGTTTTTCAACTAATTTCAGAGTAGACAATATCACTTCATCTGTAGAAACTATAAAAGTTTGTATATTTTTAGGATAGCTTTCTTCTTTGAGCTTTACTAAAAATATACCTACCGCGGTATCGATAAAACTAACATCTTTTAAATTTATAATTACTGAATTTATATTTCCTGAAGAAGCTTTATTTAAAATAGTTTGCAGTTTTGTGATGTCATAAAGAGTAAGCCTTCCTGAAAAATCGAGGAAAAGCTTATCTTGAACATTTTTTATTTGGAGTGAGGCTTTCATAAATCTAGATATTAAAAATCTCTTTCTAAAAGTTTGTTTACCTTAAGAATAGTAATAATTTTATCTTCTTGTTTACCAACACCATCAATTATTGTATCATCAGTATCAATAGTATCAGGTGGTGGCCCAATATTTGTCTTTTTAATACGAATTGCCATCGTCAGTCTATCTATTACAAAACCTGCTACATCATCTTCATGTCTCATAACTATAAAACGTGTTTCATCTGACTGCTTTTTAGTCTGTAGTCCAAACTTAGCACGAAGATCAATAAGAGGAATTACTGCTCCACGAAGATTGAAAACACCAAGAACATATTTTGGCACCTGAGGAACTCTTGTCCATGAAAATGGCTTAATAATCTCCTGAATTGAGAGAATAGGGATAGCATATTCTTCGTCCCCAATTACGAATCCAACTAGCTGAACAACATCATCTAATTGGGAGTCATCTATATTTGGCTCACTCTGCTTGTTAATTATATCTTTTAATTTATCACTCATTATAAAAACTCCGCTTTAAAATTAATGTTTCTAGCAACTACACTTGATAGATAATCAGCTGAATAAGGTTTAGTAATATATTCAACCATTCCAGACTCTACACCACGCATACGATCTGATTTACCAGTTCTTGAAGTTACTGCTATTAGTGGTAAGTTTTTGTATTTATTATACTTTTTAATCTCTGTTGCTAGAGTATAACCATCCATTCTAGGCATCTCAATATCAACTAGCATACAGTCAAAGTTATGATCACCTGATTTTAAAATATTAAGTGCTTCTTGTCCATCAGCTGCTTCTATCAAGGTAACACCCATAGATTCAAGTGCTTTTCTCATAATAGTTCTATCTGTCTTTGAATCATCAACTATCATAACGGTATAGTCACTTGCTTTTGTTTTTTCAACTACACTTGAAGTCTCTGCAGAAGCATCAATCATTGTAGTTGCTTTAACATCTCTTGCCATTGACATAAGTGCTACAACATCAACAATAAGTGTCACACCACCATCACCACGGATAGTTGCTCCAGCTACACCTTCAATACCTTTAAGATAATCCCCTAAAGACTTAATAACGATCTCTTCTTGGCCAACAAGAGTATCTACAATAAGACCAAGTTTAGAAGTACCAAGACCAAGAACAACAACATATGCATGCTCACTTGCGTCTAAGATTCTCTCTACTTCAAAGATATCACCAATATGAACAAGAGAAAGAACCTCTTCACGAAGTCTCATTACACTTTTACCCTCGACAGTATATATCTCCTCTTTAGAGATTCTAACAGTTTCAAGAACTGATGCAAGAGGAATAGCATAATACTCCTCTTGAACGCCAACAAGAAGTGCTTGAATAATTGCAAGAGTTAGAGGAATTTTTAGCTTCATTGATGTTCCAACATTAATTTCACTATCAATGTCGATAATACCATTTAGCTTTTCAATGTTTGTTTTTACAACATCCATACCAACACCACGTCCACTCACATTTGTAACAGCAGCAGCAGTTGAGAAACCTGGTTTAAAAATAAGGCTAAAAGCCTCTTTATCACTCATTGAATCTGCTTCTTTTTCAGTGATAATACCTTTTTCTAAAGATTTATTTTTTAACATATCAGTGTCAAGGCCCTTACCATCATCATCTATTTGAATAACGATTTGGTTCCCTTCATTGTAGGCTTTCAGCCCAATAACACCTATTTCATCTTTTCCTTTAGCAACTCTCTCTTCCGGTGTCTCAACACCATGGTCACATGAGTTACGAATAATGTGAACCAAAGGATCACCTATCTCTTCAACAATCGATTTATCAAGTTCCGTCTCTTCACCAGAGATTTCAAGTTCAATTTTCTTATTTAGTTCACGAGAAAGATCTCGAATCATTCTAGGAAATTTATTGAAAACTTTTCCAATTGGAAGCATTCTTGTTTTCATAACAGCAATTTGAAGATCTGTTGTTACTAAAGAAACAATACTTACTACTTGGTTTAGCTCTTCTAAGAACTCTTCACCCTCATAACGTTCTTCAACATCATCATTAATTTTAATAAGTCTATTTTTGGCAAGAACTAGCTCCCCAATTAGATTCATTAAGTGATCTAACCTTTTTACATCAACACGAATAGTCTGTTCAACTGCAGCAGGGGCTCTTTTTGCAGGAGCTGCTGCTTTTGGTTCCTCAGCTTTTTTAACTGGTGCTGGAGCAGGCGGTGGTGGGGGAGGAGTAGGAGTTGAAACAGGTGCTGGCTCTGCTGCAGCACTTTCTTCTACCTCTTCAGGTGAAGGAGGTGCCGCAAGAACTTCTTCGCCTGCTGCAATTTTTGCTTGGCGTTTAGCTTTATCTTCAGCTTGTCGTTCTTGAAGAAGTTTTTCTATCTCTGCTTCTAAATCATCAGGACTCATATTGTCATAATCCATATCATCTTCTTCAACTGTTTCTTCAACAACAGGAGCTACTTCAACAGGTGCAGCAGCAACTGGTGTATTTACTTCACCATCACCACCTGATATTTTATCAAGTCTAGCTACACATTCAGCTACATCAATACCCGCATCAGCACTTGTATCACGAATAGTTTCCAAAAGTGCTTTCATAAGATCTATAGATTCTAAAACAACATCCATAATATCTGGTGAAATAATAAGTTCACCATGTCTTGCTTTATTTAAAACATCTTCCATATGGTGAGTAAGATGAGTTAAAACATCAAAGTTTAAGAAAGACGATGCTCCTTTAACTGTATGTGCAACGCGGAATATTCCATTTAAAAGTTCTAAGTCTTCAGGGTTATTCTCTAATTCTACTAAATCTTCATCTAGTTTTTCAACTAACTCAAAGGACTCAATTAAAAAGTCCTGTAGTATCTCTTGAAATTCATCCATATCTATACTCCTACTTCATATGTGCACGAACAACACGTGCAACTTCATTATAAAATGAGCTTGCTTCAAACTTAACTAAATAAGCTTCTCCACCGGCTTCTATTCCTCTACCTTCGCTAAAATGATCACTTATTGAAGAGTTAAATACTATTGGAATATTAGCAAATCTTCCATCTTCTTTTACATTTGATGCAAAATGAAATCCATCCATTTTAGGCATCTCAACATCACTAATAATAATTTTTAAATTATCAGAAAGAGTCTCTTCATATGTCGCATAAAGATCATCAAGTTTTGATAGACCTTCAACACCATCCATCGCTTCAATAACTTGAAAGCCCATTTTCACAAGTGCTTCTTTAACTATCTTTCGAGCAGTTGCACTGTCATCTAAGATAAGTGCTAAACCAGAAAATTTTTCTAATTCTTGAGGAATAGTATCAACATCTGGCTCATATAGCCCAAGATCTTGAACAACTGACTCTAGATCTAAGATCAATAGAACATTATCACCTTCAATTTTGGTAACACCTGTGATTTTATTTGAATCAAGTGAACCGGTTCCACTCATAAAAGATGCAGGTTCTATATCATTCCAGTTTATTCGTCTTATTCGTTTTGCTTCGTGAACTACAAATCCAATAAGAATATTGTTAAACTCTGTAATAATTATACGAGAGTTTGCCATTGCATCTGCAGGAGGAGTTATCCCCATCCATTTTGCTAAGTTTACAACAGGTATTACAACATCACGAAGGTCAAAAATACCCTCAATAAATTCTGGTGTACCTGGAAGTTCTGTTAAGTTGGGAACACGGATAATCTCTCTAACTTTAGAAACATTTATGCCGTATATACCTTCATAAACTTCACCATCTTCTTCTTTGAGAATACGGAAGTCTACTAGTTCCATTTCATTAGAACCTATTTTTAGGGAGTTGTCATCCATCAGTTACTCTCCTTGTAAGAGTTTTTCTTCATACAAAAGTTCTTTGTCATTGACTGATTTTACTATAAAATATCTTTGATTGCAAGCAAAAGCTGCTAAATTTATATAGTTGAATTTTTTTAAGCTAAAAGATCTATTTTGATGGAAGTGTCCTTCTATAAAATAATCACTTTCGTACTTCTCAAGATGACGTCTAATTATAAAATTTTCAAAACCATTAAACTCTTTACAGTCATCTTTTTTTGCTAAAAAAGTATCTAATTTTTTAAGGATAAAATGATTTGTAATTTTATCTATTGTTTTAAGTAAATGAAGTATTATCGTATTTCTAATTATTGAACTATAAATACCATAAAAGAAGCTTACATCAAAATCACCATGAGCTAAACATATTTTTACACCTTGGAATGTAGCAGTTAAAGGCTGCTTATTTAAAGGAATCACCTTAGCATTTGTAAAGATAGAAGCAAGATTAAAATCATGATTTCCTTCTAAATAAATCACTTCAATATCTCTATTTATCTCATTTATGAGAGTTATCAGCTCTTCATTTATTTTATGGGTATATGGTACTTCACCAAAAAGAGCATCAAAAATATCACCCATAAAAATGAGCTGAGTTGGAAGTAATTTTTTGGAATGTATATTTTTTATAAGAGTAAGAAGCTGAGGACGAAGATG
>Ga0256826_1002349_pt1 | contig 11553 bp, 7 predicted proteins | sample CV79metaG_FD_185975 | JGI IMG/M metagenome (GOLD analysis project Ga0256826, IMG submission 185975) | Hydrothermal vent microbial communities from East Pacific Rise, Pacific Ocean - CV79 | ecosystem: Environmental > Aquatic > Marine > Hydrothermal vents | place: Pacific Ocean: East Pacific Rise... | reverse complement strand
TAATCAGGAGTTACTAATTCCAACAATTAATAAAGAATCGGAACTCAAAAATGATGTTAAACAAACAAATTATGATTTCTTTTATCATGTTGCTTCAAATAACGAAACTTTTAATCATATAAGCTCTATATATTTAATTCCCGAAAAATATATCATTAAGGCAAATCCAAATTTACAAACACCTTTAAGAGAAGGTGAATATGTTAAAATTCCAGTAAAAGATGCTTTCGACATATTGGATGGTAAAACACAATCAGTTACAAACAGTAAGACTAGCAATTCGGACAATTACAACCCCTATATTGTAAGTACCGAAAGCAAACAATCTAAAAAAAGCACGAAAACTACAAGGATTAAACCTGTTAGTCATAAAAACAAAACTCAGGCAGTTAGCTTTAACCCAAATATTCCTATAATAAAAGATTACAGGCATGTAGTTATTATGGGAGAAACAACCAAAAGTATCGCTCAAAAGTATGGCATTTCAGTTGAAATATTAAAATCAGCTAATTCAGGCCTGGGTAACAGTGTGGCAAAGGGCGACCGGCTGCGAATTCCTGATAAAACCAAGTTAAATAAAGGGCTACCAAATAGTGATAACTCTGTTAATTTAAACAAACAATCAAAAGCAGTTACACATACAAATAGTAATGTAAAACAAGACACAACAATTCAAGTTAAAACGGCAATAATTACTCATAAAGTCAAGAAAAAAGAAACTCTGTACAGCATTGGGCGCGAATATGGCGTTACTGTTGATGAAATACTAAAATCAAACAAAGGCTTAACAACATCTTTAAAAATCGGACAAATTATTTTTATCCCTAAAAAAAAAATAAATAAACCTTACATAATACACAAAGCCACTAAAAAAACAAAACCAAGCAAAGTTGCCAAGTTGTATCGCATACCTACATATCAGATTATGGATTTCAACCCGAATATTGGCAAGCGTATTGCAAAAAACGAGGAGGTTAGGATACCTGTTGGTAGTCATGCAATTATTGTTCCTTTTGTTCCTGACAACAGCACAATAATAAGTAAAGAAGCTCCGGGTGAAACAATAAATCCGGAAATATTTCCAGTAACAAATTGCGTATTTTCACCTGATACCAATAAAATTTTCAAGGTGGCACTTATGGTTCCATTTTCAGTTGAAGAAACAGACAGTATCAACAAGGAACACTTTTTATTATCACCACAAAGGCATTTTATTCCTTTTAGATTTATTCAATTTTATGAAGGCGCGTTAATTGCTCTCGACTCGCTAACCAAACAAGGGATGAAGGTTGAAATGTATGTTTACGATGTGGACAAAAATATAACAAAAACAGCCAAAGTATTACAAAGAAGAGAATTGCGAGCCATGAATTTAATAATTGGTCCGTTTTACAACACAAGTTTTAATCAAATCGCATTATTTGCCGGCAACTTCAATATCCCTATTGTAAATCCTCTATCTTATCGTGATGCAATTGTCAATAAATACAGTACGGTTATTAAAGCCAAGCCGTGCTATGATTCACAATTGCCTATTATCGAAACTTTTGTTGATAGGTACGCAAATAATAGTAAGGTATTTCTTATATCTCAAACATCGTATACTGATGCTGACAAAGTAGTACAAATCAAAAACGGTTTATCATCAATATTAAAGCCTCAAATTAAAATTAGCAATCAGTACTTATTGAATTTATCATATTCAATTGCTCAACGAGATACACTTTTTGATGCTTTGACAGATTTACCACCAATGTTTAAATTTGAAGGTACAAATATTTATCCTGAAATATTGGATAGTCTAACAATTGACAGTACAATAATTAACAATAACCTCATAAAAATCAACTATTCAACAGATAGTCTTCATCCATTTCTGGATAACGCATCACCATTACGAAATAATCTGGTAATACTTTACGGATCAAAAAAATCATTTATCCTTGATGCTCTGAACCGATTAAATGAAAGTCGTGATACATTTGATATTCAGCTTATTGGAATGCCGGCTTGGGAACGTATAAGTAATCTTAGTAATATTAAAATGAGCAACCTTAACCTAACTTATTTCTCTTCTGAGTATATTAATTATGATGATGAAACAACGCAAGGTTTTATAAATAAATTTATAAATAAATACAGCATTGAACCGGACGAATATGCTTATTCCGGATTCGACATAACCTATTACTTTCTTAGCTCACTTTTTTATCTTGGTGATAATTTTAATGAGTGCCTTGAGACATTTAACATAGATTTACTAAAATCAAAGTACCAATATAGACGAGTTGGTAACACTAATAATTTTGAAAATAATTACTGGCATATGCTACAATTTAACAATATGTCTTTATTTAAAATCAGTGATGAATTATTAGTTCCTGAAAAGCAACAAACAAATTATGAATAGTTTTTTAAAGATATCAGTTTTATTGTATTTGTTAGTATCATTAACTACAAGTTGCACTAACACTAGGCAAAAGTATTGGGAAAATGGAAATTTACAATCCGAATTAAAATACAAGAATAACAAACTTAATGGACTTTGCATTTGGTACTACGATAATGGAAACAAGGAACAGGAAGTTCTTTATTCAAATAACCTTATTAATGGAGCACTTACCCGTTGGCATCGAAACGGAAGTTACGAATCAAAATCATATTACATTGATGGCGAATTAACAGGTCAAGCATTGGAGTACGACAGCTATGGAAATATCATATCTGAAGAAAATTACCACAATGATACATTAAATGGTGATTACACATTGTGGTACCCTAACGGTCAAATTAAAATTAAGGGAAGTTACAAGAATGGGCTTTTCTCAGGAAGATGGCTATATTATAATCAGAGTGGCGACATAATTGGTGTTGGTAATTACAAAGAGGGTAACGGATTGCAAAAAGCATGGTACGCAAATGGAAATGTAATGCGCGAAATTAGTTACATGAACAACTTAAAACACGGCTCTGAAAAATGGTATGATGCTGACGGTAATCTCACAAATGTTATTTATTATGAGGAAGGTAATGCAATTAATTAGCATCATATTATGATGTCTTGATTTGGTATCACACTTGCACCAATATTCAATTTTTAAATCAGATAACCTTCTGATTATCTATTATGTAGATGGATTTAATTTGCTTTTCGAAAGATGACTTCAATGAATCTTAATCATTTTCAAAGTTAGTGTATTCCTCATGTACTGCTAATCACACTTTCATACACAACAGCAATAATTGTCATTTTTATATTTCAATAGCTGTTTTTATTATATTTTAGTTAATTTTACAGTTAATTATTAACAAACTACTCGAGCATGAAAAACAGTATACTGTTGGTGGATGATAAGCCTGCAAACTTGTTAGTTTTTGAAGAAATTATATCTGATTTAGATGTAATTTGTATTAAAGCCACTTCGGGTAAGGAAGCTCTTAAAAAGCTAAAAGAGAATGAAGTATCCCTTATACTTCTTGACGTGCAGATGCCGGAAATTAATGGTTTTGATACACTTAAATTAATAAAACAAAACGAAGACTGGGCAAATATCCCTATAATATTAATTTCTGCTGTTAGCAACTCCGAGTCATACCAAACTAAAGGATTGAAATTAGGCGCTGTTGATTTTATAACAAAACCAGTTAATCCTGAATTACTAATTGGAAAAATAAAGATTTATCTTGAACTATATGAGTACCGTAGAAAGCAAATCTTAAAAATTGCTGAGATGTCGAATAAACTCGACTCCCTCGTTAATGAACGCACAAAAGAGCTTGAATTAAAAAACAAACAACTACGGATTGAGAAAAAAGAGAGAAAAGCCGCAATAGATATTATAAATGCAAGCCCAGTAATTGCATTTAGATGGAAAAATGAAAAGGGGCTGCCAATTGAGTATGTAAGCGAAAATGTAAAAGAAATATCAGGTTATACAGTTAACGAACTCGTAAGTGGGAAGGTTAATATTCTTAAAATAATTCATGAAGATGATATTATACGAGTTAATGATGAGTTAATTAGCTTTAGCAAGCAAAAAGACAAAACTATTTTCACGCATAAACCTTATCGTATAAAAGCTAAAAACCATAAAATTATTTGGGTTGACGAAAGGATAATAATTATAAGAAATAAGGAAGGGAAGATTACACATTTTCAAGGTATAATAATTGATATTACAAAAAAAAGAGTTGCAGAAGCAGAAATGCAGAAGCTATCAACAGCTTTTGAGCAAACTTCTTCATTAATAATTATTACTGACGTATTGGGGAATATTGAATATGTAAACCCTTATTTCTGTGAACTTACAGGGTATAGTGAAGAAGAAATAATTGGCAAAAATCCAAGAATCTTAAAATCTGGAAATACTAGTGCAACAGAGTACCGCAAACTGTGGGAAAGTATTTCAAATGGTAAAACTTGGCAGGGTGAACTTCTGAATATAAAAAAGAACGGGGAAGAATACTGGGAATTTGCTGTTATTGCACCGGTATTTGATGACAATAAGAAAATAATAAATTACATTGGTCTTAAACAAGACATTACAAAAACCATTGTTGTCCAGCAAAAATTACAAGAAAGCGAAAAACGATACCGCTCATTAATCCAGGATAATCACTCGGTAATAATGATTCTAAATCCAAAAAACGGGAATATTATTGAGGTAAATAATGCATGTTGCAACTTTTATGGATATTCCAAAAAAGAATTGCTTAATATGAATATTAATGATATTAACACACTGAGCAAAAAAGAAATAGATATTAAAATCCAAAAAGCTTTATCAAATAATGAAAACAGGTTTGAGTTTAAGCATCGCCTTGCAAATGGTAAAATAAGGAATGTTGAAGTTTATTCGGGGGTTGTACAATATGGGGAAAAGGATATTGCATTACTTTCTATAATTCATGATATTACTGACAAAGTTAAAACAGAAAAAGAGTTAATAATTGCAAAGGAAAAAGCAATTGAAAGTGATAGATTAAAAACAGCATTTTTGGCAAACATGTCGCACGAAATACGTACTCCAATGAATGCAATTATTGGTTTCTCACAATTACTTGCAATTCCGGGTGTAACACACGACGAAATCGAAAACTATGTAGATACAATTACTAACTCAGGCAAACAATTACTAAATTTAATTGATGACATAATCAGTATTTCACAAATTGAGGCCGGAATAATAGAGGTTTTTAAGAAAGATACATTACCTGAAAAAATATTAAAAACTGTATATAAATTATTTTCATTAACTGTTGTAAAAACCGACCTTGTATTCTCATATAAAAATAAAATTAAGGATAAGAGTCAAATCATTTATTCTGACCCTAGAAGAATCCAACAAGTATTAATAAACCTAATCAGTAACGCATTTAAATTCACGGTCTCTGGATATATTGAATTTGGTTGCGAAATTGTTGGTGAAAATATTGAATTTTACGTTTCTGATAGTGGTATAGGTATAAAAAAGAAGGACCAGACTATAATTTTTGACAGATTTATGCAAGTTGATCACGGTTCTAATGTGCTCTACGGTGGAACAGGAATTGGATTAAGTATTTCAAAAGCCATTGTTGAAAAATTAGGTGGAAAAATATGGGTTGCGCAAAAAAAAGATGAAGGTACAACTATGCGATTCTCATTACCGCTAAACGGTCCTTTTGATAAAATCGAGCCAAGTATCACGAATAAAAATAATAATACTCCTGATTTTAAAGGTAAAACAATTCTTGTTGCTGAAGATGATGATAATAATTTTGAATTAATGCAAATTCTATTATCAAAAACAGGAGCAAGCGTCTTAAGAGCCCTAAACGGTGATGAGGCAATAAATATAATTCGAAATAATGAAGATGTGTGTCTCATATTGATGGATGTTAAAATGCCTGTAAAAAATGGTCTTGAAACAACAAAAGAGATTAGAGTTTTTAATACAGATATTCCAATTATTGCACAAACTGCCTATGCACAAACCGGAGACAGAAAAACTACTATCGAAGCTGGATGTAATGACTATATATCTAAACCAATTTTAAAAGATATACTGTTTGATTTACTTAAAAAGTATATAAAATAGGATGAAACAAGAAGAAGTGACAAATAATTCAAATGAAATATCCTACAAAAAACTATTTGAAAAAGCAGGTGATGCCATTTTCAGAGGAGATAAAAATGGAAATTTCACTCATGCTAATATTGCAGCATCAAAGCTAACCGGTTATTCGCAGGAAGAATTGCTAAATATGAACATGAAGGACATCTTTTCTGCTGGACAGTTAGAAAAAAAGCCTCTTCAATATAGTATGATTGACAACGATAAACCATTGGTTAAAGAAAGATTAATAACAACTAAAACCGGCAAGCACATCTATGTTGAAATGAATTCAACAAAAATGGATAACGATTCGTATTTGAGCATTTTTCGAGATATAAGCTACCGGAAAAATATTGAGAATAAGCTAAGGAATAGTGAGGAGAAATTCAGAAAGCTGTTTTTGGATGCCCCTGATGGTATATTATCAATAAATTCAAAGGGCTTAATTACTGATTGCAATCAAGCATATTGTAATTTATTAAAATCCGAAAAACATGAAATTCTAAATTCTCATGTATCAGAATCTATTTGTGATAAGGATAAACCCTTATTTATTGAAAAATACCCAAAACTTATTACTACAGGAAAAGCAGAAAGTGAATTAGGAATCATAACTAAAGAAAATGAAGTAATCTGTACAAGGCGTAGTGTATCTGCACTCTATGACAAAAATGGAAAATATACAGGTGCAATTGTTCATACACATGATATAACTGATCAAAAAAAAGCACGAGAAGAAATAGTAGAAAGAGAAACCAGATTAAATGCAATCTTCAAAGCAGCTGATAATGTTTCATTTATCCTAACAACAACCGAAGGGACAAATGCAAAAATACTCGAATACAGTCCTGGATCCGAAAATATATTTGGGTATTCTCATGACGAAATTATTGGACAGCCTATTACAATATTACATACTCAAGATTCGATTAATAATTTCAATAATTATCTAGATAAACTTAAAAAAGGTAAAGCAGGTTACAAGGGTGAGTCAACAATGTTTACAAAATCAGGACACCAAATAACTGTTCTTCACACTGCATACCCAATACTTAATTCAGATGGCGAATTAGCTCAAATTCTTGCTGTTACAATTGATATTTCAATGCAAAAGCAACTTGAAAGCCAATTACGTCATTCACAAAAAATGGAAGCTGTTGGATTAATGGCAAGTGGTATCGCACACAACTTTAATAATATTTTACAGGCTGTTGTTGGGTATGTGAGTTTTGCAAAAGATGGACTTAATAAGGATGATCAACGCTATAAAGATATTGAGCAAATAAGTGAGCATATTAAAAAAGCCACTGCCCTAACAAAAGAGCTTTTAGCTGTTGGTAAAGAACAGCTTATAACTAAACAAGAGGTCAACTTGCTAAATATTTTAGTGCCTATTATTAATTTAATAACACGAAGAAGTAAAAATAAAATTGTTTTTAGTCTGAAAGCCAATGAATCAAGCTCAACTGTTTATGCTGATGAAAAGCAGATTGACCAAGTCATGAGAAATATAATAATAAATGCTGAAGATGCAATGCCTAACGGAGGCAAAATTGAAATAGTATCAGAAAATGTATTGTTGAACGACGAATTCTGCTTTAATAATGCATGGGCTAAACAGGGCAGGTTTGTGAAAATTAGTATCTCGGATACTGGGCATGGAATGGACAAACAAACTCTAAATAGAATTTTTGAACCATATTTTACAACAAAAGAAGTTGATAAAGGAACCGGTCTTGGGTTATCTACAGCTTTTGGTATTATTTCGCAACATGAGGGACTTTTTAATGCCGAAAGTGTAGTAAATAAAGGAAGTAAATTTGATATTTACTTACCGTCAAATTAAGTAAAATAGTTTTAACAAAATTCATCAAGCCTTCAAAATATGATTTTGAAGGCTTTTTTTAGTCTATTCATGTCTAATTTGTATTCCTTATCAATCAGTAAAGTTCTTTTAATACCTTTATAAAAAAATACATAAAATAATTAACTAATTAGGTGATAGTTAATGGTATTTTTGTAATTTTGCAGCCGATTTTTTTGAGATGATAATGTATAATGATTAATATAACACTACCCGATAATTCGGTTAAACAATACAGCAAAGGTGTAACTGCACTAAAAATTGCTCAAGATATTAGCGAAGGTCTAGCACGTAATGTACTAGCAGCCAAAGCTAATGGTGAGGTTATTGATGCAACTCTACCCATATCTAAGGATTCATCAATCCAATTATTAACTTGGAAGGATACTGAAGGTAAGGCAGCAATGTGGCACTCTTCAGCACACTTAATGGCCGAAGCAATATCTCTTTTATATCCAGGTGTTAAGTTTGGAATTGGTCCAGATATTGAGAACGGGTTTTATTATGATATTGATTTTCTTGATAATGATATTAGCGAAAAGGATTTAGTTAAGATTGAAAAAAAGATGCAGGAGTTGGCTCGTACGAAGCAAACTTTTGTTAGAAAGGAAGTATCAAAGGAAAGTGCATTAAATCATTTTAAAAAAATAGATAACGAATACAAATTAGAATTAATCAATGAACTTGAAGATGGAGAGATTTCATTTTACGAAACAGGTTCATTTACGGATTTGTGCCGTGGGCCTCATATTCCCAGCACTGGCTTTATAAAAGCAATCAAGTTAACAAAGGTTGCAGGAGCCTACTGGCGTGGAGATGAAACCAGAAAACAACTTACCAGGATTTATGGTATTACATTTCCAAAAAAGAAAGAATTAGATGAATATTTAATACTTCTTGAAGAAGCAAAAAAACGTGATCATCGATTGTTGGGTAAAGAACTTGAACTATTTACATTTTCGAGTAAAGTAGGACAAGGGTTGCCTTTATGGCTACCCAAAGGTGCTGAACTCCGAGAGCGTTTGGAGCAATATCTTAAAAGGGTACAGAAGAAAGCAGGGTATGAACCAGTTATTACTCCACACATTGGAAATGTAAATTTGTATAAAACATCAGGGCATTACCAAAAATATGGAGAAGAGTCTTTTAAACCAATAAAAACACCGGTTGAAGGAGAAGAATTTTTCCTTAAACCAATGAATTGCCCACATCATTGTGAGATTTTTAACGCAAAGCCACATTCATACAAAGAATTACCAATACGATATGCTGAATTCGGTACTGTGTATAGATATGAGCAGAGTGGTGAGTTACATGGCTTGACAAGAGTTCGTGGTTTTACACAAGACGACGCACACATTTTTTGTATGCCAGACCAAATAAAAGAAGAGTTCAATAATGTGATTGATATTATTGAACAAATATTTACTGCTCTGGATTTTAACGATGTAATTATTCAAATCTCACTAAGAGACCCCAACAATAAAGACAAATACATTGGCAGCGAAGAAAACTGGGAGAAATCAGAGAATGCTATTAGAGAAGTTGCTGAAGAGCGAGGACTAAATGCAATAGTCGAGTACGGAGAAGCTGCTTTTTACGGACCTAAAATGGATTTTATTGTTAGAGATGCAATTGGACGTAAGTGGCAACTAGGTACTATACAAGTTGATTATAATTTGCCTGAGAGATTTGACCTTACCTATATTGGAGCAGATAATGAGAAACATCGTCCTGTAATGATTCATAGAGCTCCATTTGGCTCAATGGAAAGGTTTGTAGCAGTACTTATAGAGCATTGTGCAGGTAATTTTCCTCTATGGTTAATTCCTGACCAAATAATTATACTACCAATTAGTGAAAAATATAACGATTACAGCAAAAAAGTATTAGTTTCGCTCGACGAATTAGGTATAAGAGGAACAATTGATACAAGAAGTGAAAAAACCGGCAGAAAAATACGTGATGCCGAAATAAAGAAAATACCTTATATGCTCATTGTTGGTGAGAAAGAGGAGAGTAACGGAACAGTATCTGTTAGAAAACATACAGAAGGTGATTTAGGAACATTTGAGGTTAGTGATTTTGCAAAAATCATTAATACAGAAGTAGATAAATTGGTGAATTATAAATAAGTTATTAACTAATATAGGAGGATACTACTATAGCACAATTTAGAGGTAGAAGAGGTCCAAGAAGACCCTATCAAAAAAAAGAAGATCCTAACAAGATCAACAAATATATTTTGGCTCCAATGGTAAGATTGGTTGGTGAAAACGTTGAAACTGGTATTTTTCAGTTACGCGACGCACTAACAATTGCAGCTGATTTAGGTCTCGATCTTGTGGAGATATCACCATCTGCAAACCCACCGGTTTGTAAAGTAATGGATTATAAAAAGTTTCTTTATGAACAAAAAAAGAAACAAAAAGAAATAAAGGCAAAGTCAGCTAAGGTTGTGGTCAAAGAAATTAGGCTAGGTCCTAATACTGATGATCATGACTTTGATTTTAAATTAAAACATGCAATTAAGTTTTTGCAAGATGGATCTAAAGTAAAAGTTGATGTGTTTTTTAAAGGACGTTCAATTATTTATAAAGATAAAGGAGAATATATTCTACTAAGATTCGCTCAGGAGCTTGATGAATATGGTAAAGTTGAGCGTTTACCTAAATTAGAAGGGAAACGAATGATAATGATTATTGCACCTAAGAAATAGTATTTTTTAACAATTATAAATTAAATTTTAAGTAATGCCAAAAATGAAAACGAAATCCAGTGCCAAGAAGAGGTTTACCCTTACTGGTTCTGGTAAGATTAAAAGAAAGCATGCTTACAAAAGTCACATTCTTACAAAGAAGTCGAAAAAACGCAAACGTAATTTAACTTACATGGCGATTATAGACAAAACAGATGAGAAAAACATCAGAATGTTGATTCGTAGCTAAACCCAATGTTTAACGTTTATCATAGCTTAAAAGATTTCAATAAGAAACGCTATGATGATAAAAAAAATTAATTAAAATGCCTAGATCAGTAAACGCCGTTGCTTCAAAAGCACGTAGAAAAAAGATCATGAAAGAGACCAAAGGTCAATTTGGTCGTAGAAAAAATGTTTGGACGGTTTCAAAAAATGCATATGAAAAAGGTCAATTGTATGCATACCGCGACAGACGAGTTAATAAACGCAAATTCAGAGCATTATGGATTCAAAGAATTAATGCTGCTGCAAGACTTTATGGAATGTCCTATTCAGTATTTATTGGCAAACTTCATGCTAATAACATTGAATTAAACAGAAAAGTACTGGCCGACTTAGCAGTTAACAATCCAGATGCTTTCAAAGCAATTGCAGAATCTGTAAAATAGATATTTATTATACACAAAAAAAGCACTGAGCTCTTGAGTTCAGTGCTTTTTTTATGTCTTCCAATATCTAATAAATAATGATAACTGTATATTCAAAAAACTAGTTTCTCATATCATTACCTATATTTATATTAGCATCTTCGATATGCGTAATAGTGCCATATACATATGCAGAGCCTCCTCCCAGTGAAATTTGAGCAGCTCCTCCCCCATATATTGTTA
>Ga0256826_1002348_pt1 | contig 11555 bp, 9 predicted proteins | sample CV79metaG_FD_185975 | JGI IMG/M metagenome (GOLD analysis project Ga0256826, IMG submission 185975) | Hydrothermal vent microbial communities from East Pacific Rise, Pacific Ocean - CV79 | ecosystem: Environmental > Aquatic > Marine > Hydrothermal vents | place: Pacific Ocean: East Pacific Rise... | reverse complement strand
GGCTAATCCTGACATTAAAATAGAAGATTTAGAAAAAGAGATTCATAAAGAGATTGAAAAACTTAAATCGGGTGATGTAACACAAGAAGAACTTGAAAAAGTGAAAATCAATACCAAAGCTGATTTTATCTACTCACTTGAAGACTCTGCTGGGGTTAACTCACTTTTTGGAAGCTACTTTGTCCGAGGAAATTTAGAACCTTTACTTAAATATGAAGAGAATTTAGCTAAAATTACGCCTGAATTGGTCACTAAAATAGCAAAAAAATATTTTAATAATGATCTTGCTACAACATTAATACTTAGGAAAAGTAAATGAGTAATTTAATTACGGGTGCAACAACAGCACTCATTACCCCATTTAAAAATGGAACACTAGATGAAGCGACGTTTGCAAAACTAATAAAACGTCAAATTAACAATGGCATTGATGCCGTTTGTCCTGTAGGAACAACCGGTGAAAGTGCAACACTTACCCATGATGAGCATAAAAGATGTATTGAGATTGCGGTAGAAGTTTGTAAGAACACACAAACAAAGGTACTCGCTGGTGCAGGAAGTAATGCAACACATGAAGCCATAGAAATTGCAAAACATGCTGAGCAATGTGGTGTTGATGCAATTTTTTCAGTAAGTCCATACTATAACAAACCTAGTCAAGAGGGTCTTTACCAACACTACAAAGCCATTGCATCTGCGGTTGAACTTCCGTTTATGCTTTACAACGTACCGGGAAGAACGGGTGTAGATATTTCAGCTGATACCGTTTGTAGACTTTTTGATGATGTACCAAATATCTATGGAATTAAGGAAGCAACCGGTTCGATTGAAAGAACTGTTGAACTTTTAGCAAAACGTCCTGACCTTTATGTGTTCTCTGGAGATGATGCCATTGATTATCCTATTTTAGCCAATGGAGGAAGAGGAATTACATCCGTAACCTCAAATCTGTTACCAGACATGAAATCTGAACTCGCTCACCTTGCTTTAAAAGGTGATTTCAAGGCATCAAAAGCGATTAATGATAAACTGTACAACATCAACAAAGTAATGTTCTGTGAAAGTAATCCTATTCCGATAAAAGCTGCCATGTATATTGCTGGTCTTATTGATACATTAGAGTATAGATTACCACTTGTTCCCCCAAGTTCTGAGAACATGAAAAAGATTGAAGAAGTTATGAAAAATTACAACATCGTAGGAGCATAAATGTCAAGCAACAAAGGTAAAACAGTCGTCATTACAGGTGCTACCAAAGGAATTGGTAAAGCTATCGCCGAAAAATTTGCGAGTGAAGGTGTAAATATTGCATTTACCTATAACTCAAATGTAGATATTGCAAATGAAATAGCAGCAGATTTAGAGTCAAAATATAGCATTAAAGCAAAAGCATACCCCTTAAATATTTTAGAACTTGATGGCTTTAAACCTCTATTTTTAGCCATAGATGAAGATTTTGATAGAATTGATTTCTTTATATCTAATGCAATGATTTATGGTCGTCCTGTTGTTGGTGGTTATGGTAAATTTATGAAGTTACGTCCTGCTAAAGGGCTACAGAATATTTATACCGCGACTGTTGGTGCTTTTGTACGTGGATCACAAGAAGCAGCTGTACGTATGGAAAAAGTTGGTGGAGGTGCTATTGTTACACTTAGTTCTACTGGTAACCTTATTTATATTGATAACTATGCAGGTCATGGTACAAACAAAGCGGCTGTTGAAGCGATGAGTCGTTATGCTGCAGTTGAACTTGGAGAGATGGGAATCCGTGTTAATGCTGTTTCTGGTGGACCAATCGACACCGATGCACTTAAAGCCTTTACAAACTACGAAGAAGTTAAAGCAGAAACCATTAAACGCTCAGCAGTTAATCGTATGGGAAGCCCTGAAGATTTAGCTGGTGCAGTTTATTTCTTATGTACCGATGAAGCATCATGGGTAACAGGTCAAACCCTTGTGGTTGATGGTGGGACAACTTTTAGATAATCTAAAAATATTGGAATACCGTAGGGTATAGTCCCCGACTACACCGTCAAAATAAAATCCAATATCTCTTCAAATGATTTAAACATTATAAAATGGTGTAGACGGGGTCTACACCCTACAAAACCCTTTATAAGGAATATCTCCTATGCAAAACAACAAAATTATAAATATCCCAAATATCTTAGCCTTTATTCGTCTACTTTTAGCTCCTGTTATGTTCTTACTCTTGGTCAATCAAGATGCTAGTATATTTGAGGGGATACATCCTTCATGGCTTAATTATGCCGCTGCTTTTATATTTGTTTTGGCTTCTGCAACTGACTTTTTTGACGGTCACATTGCTCGAACTTTTAATCAAATCACCACCATGGGAAAAATACTTGACCCTCTTGCGGATAAAATGTTAACACTTGCTGGTTTTCTAGGACTCATGATATTAGGTTCTGCTTCACCATGGGCAATCTTTCTCATTATAACTCGTGAACTTTTTATTACAGGCCTTCGTGTTTCAGCTGTTGCAGAGGGAATTGATATCGCAGCTTCTTGGATGGGTAAAGTTAAAACCGTCGTTCAGATGATTGCTATTGGTTTTTTACTAATGGGTTGGTATGGAGGAGATATTCTTCTTTGGATTGCAGTTGCACTTACATTATATTCAGGATATGAATATGTAAGAGACTTTTTTAAAAATGTTAAAATGTAAATAGATAAACTTGGCTCAATCATATTGAGCCAAATTTAAGTAAAAACTAATCGTAAATTCTTCCTAAATAATCATTGTAAACAGCTTGCGCTTGACTCAATGCTTTTTCTGAATCTGGATTAAGTTTTCCATCATTTGTTACTGATGTATTTATCAATCTGTCTACCACTTGCATAAGTCTTTCAGTATCTCTCATTACTTTCTTAGAACTTGGATGATAACTTGTTTCATCTGAAGCAATACCTTCCACATGAATAACTCTATTTAAAATTGCATTTTGCTCATTTAAAAGTATTTGATAGTTTTCAACTTCTGTATGACTCTCTCTTAAGTGAGCATCAATTGATGCCATTTCTCTTTTACTATCATCTTTTTCAACAGTATACTCTGCTGTTTTTTCAAAAGTCTCTTTAGCAATACGTAGGTTTTTATTGGCTTTTAAATATACACGAATAGCATAAACCAACCATGCTACTAAAAGTGCAGAGAATGCCAACGTTAACATACCAAACATAGGGTTACCAGCAGCACCGGTCACACCACCACCAATCCATGTAAGTACAGGTTCTACATTAGGCTCTATTGTCTCTGGAGTCATATCTGCAGTTAATGGAATATTTAACTTTTGTGTTGCAAGATAAATCCAACCAAGTACCGCAGCAAGTGCAGCTAAAATAGCCAATATAAGTCCTGTAAAACGTCCTGAACTAATATTGTCTACTCTTAATTTACTACTATCTTTTGGTTCCAAGGTAAGTTCAAACGGCTCATCTAAATCATCATTAGAGACATACTCCATACCTGCTTTTTCAAGAAGCTCTTCAGAATGCTTAAAGGCAGTATTGTTAAATGTTCGTCTAATTTCATCAAAATTTTCAGCAGCCTGAGAAACACCTACTTTATACTCTTCTACTTGACTATCTACTTTCAAGATAAGTTCTTTAGAAGTTGCTATAAGCTCTTTGGCTTCCTCTTGTTTGCTTTTTTTAATATCACTATTGGTAACAGGTTCAACCTCGTCTTCTATTGCTAAGGGTGTTACCTCTTCAATAGATTCTACTGCTGTTTCATTTTCTGAAGTTACTAATTCTTCTGTAACTTCCTCAACCTTGTTGCCCAAATCATCCACTTTTTTTTCGATTTTTTCTCCCATCGAAAGTTCCTTTCATAAATAAAAATAATCACTTATATATTTTATCATAATTAATTTACTTTTATCTAAAAATTACGCGCTACCCTTTAAACTAAGATTGGTATAATGCTTTTTAAAAATTTTAGGATATTTATGGGAATCATTACCGCACTTTTAGTATTATCATTTTTAATATTTTTTCATGAACTGGGACACTTTACTGCTGCACGTTTTTTTGGGGTTCAAGTCGATGTTTTTAGTATTGGTTTTGGAAAACGTATTTTAACAAAAAAAATAGGAACAACAGAATGGAGTCTATCCCTTATTCCTTTAGGTGGCTATGTTAAAATGAAAGGTCAAGATGACAGTGATCCTACACTTAAAAATTTTGATCAAGACAGTTACAATAGTAAACACCCATGGCAACGTATTATCATTTTATTAGCAGGTCCTTTTGCCAACTTTTTACTCGCTTTTCTTCTCTACCTTTCTATTGCGACAATTGGAGTTCCTAAACTGTTACCTGTTATTGGTGATATAAACAACTCTCTTCCTGCCGCCCATTCGGGAATGCAGGTTTCTGATAAAATCACCACAATCAATGGTAGAAATATTAAATATTGGGAAGATATAGGATCAGCAATTAATGAAGTATCATCAACTTTACATATTACGGTATTACGTAAAAACGAGTTCATAGAATTAAAAGTTGATCCAAAACTCCAAACAATAGAAAATAGATTTAAAGAGAATATTAAACGAAAAATTATTGGTATTAAACCTGACCATAATGCAACCGTTAATATTCAATACTCATTTTCAGATAGTTTTGATTATGCGTATGAACAGACACAACATTCATCAATGTTAATTATAAAAAGTTTACAAAAACTTATAGAAGGTGCCGTTCCAGCAGATCAATTGGGTGGAGTTGTAAGTATTGTTGATGTTACTGCTAAAGCATCACATATGGGCATTGTTGCTTTACTCTTTTTTACAGCACTAATATCAGTAAACTTAGGAGTATTAAACCTTCTGCCTATACCAGCACTTGATGGAGGACATGTTATTTTTAATCTTTATGAAATGATTACACAACAAGAACCCAATGAAGAGATAATGTATAAATTAACACTATTAGGTTGGGGACTACTTCTCTCCATCATGATGTTAGGTTTGTACAATGATATAAATAGATTAATAGGATAGATTATGAAAGAACAATTACGAAAAAGTTTAGATGAAGTTATTTGGAATATTGAACAAGCAAGAGTTTCTATAAGTGAACATCATATTGTTAAACTTGTTGCTGTTGGAAAATATAGTGATGAAATAAACATAAAAACCCTTTATGAACTTGGTCAACGTGCCTTTGGAGAGAATCAAGTTCAACAACTAGAAAGCCGTACAAAGAACTTAGAAGAACTCCCATTAGAGTGGCATATGATAGGAACACTTCAAAGTAATAAAATTAATAAACTAATTGAACTTCAACCTGCACTATTTCAATCATTAGATTCCTTGAAGTTAGCAGAAGGACTTGATCAACGTTTGGCAGTAAAAGATAGAACAATGAACTGTCTCTTACAGATAAATGCCGCAAATGAAACAAGTAAGTCAGGAGTCTCTTCAGAAGAAGCACGTGACATCTATGCACAAATAACAGAAACTTGTCCTCACATAAAACTTAAAGGTATTATGAGTATTGGGGCACATTCAAATGAGAAAGAGTTAATTCAAAAAAGCTTTGAAGAGACTTATTCTATTTATGAATCATTAAACAACTACAATGCTACTATCTGTTCTATGGGTATGAGCAATGACTATGAATTAGCAATACAATGTGGCTCAAACCTTGTGCGTATTGGCTCAAAAATTTTCAAATAAAGGTTAACTACTTATGAAGCAACTTGTACACTATTATGATACTCATCAAGCTTTCTTAGCATGGACACACGAACATGAATTAAAAGATAGCGAAAAGCTTTTAATTGAAATAAATTTTCCAAATTCAGATCAAACTCAACTGCAAACATTACTCAACGATCTAGAGATAAACTTTCCTAAAGCAACCATTGTAGGAATGCAAAGTTTTACAACATTTGTAAATCATCAAGTTTCAGATATCAATACTCAACCTGTTATCTCTGTTATTGAATTTCAGAGTAGTCGAATATCTTCTTTGGTTCTAAATTTAAATAAAAATTATATTAAAGATGAAGAGCCAAAACCAAATATTACTGACATTGAGAACTATTTACAAGCTGATACCAAAGCATTAGAAGTACTCTCTAGTTATAATGAATGTAATACATCAAACTATATCAATGAATTGGGTTTAGCATTTGGACACCTGAAAATTTTTGGAGGTGGTGCAACCAATAAAGAGCAAACCAGTACCAATACTTTTATTTTTCATAATGGTCTAATCTACTCTAAAGCAATTATTTTAATATTCATGCATGGTGAAAATTTAACGGTTGAACTTTTTCAAGCATTTGACTGGAAGCCTATTAGTAAAAAGAAAAAAATCACAAGAACTGATAATCACTCTGTTCTAACCATAGAGCAAAGTCCATCATTAGATATTTATAAAAAATATTTTCCTAATATTGAAAATGATCCTTCTGTATTTTTACAAGTTCCTTTATATATTACAAAAAACAATATCTCTTATACGGCTCATATTCTGGAAACAAACTTTGGTACACAAAGTATTAAAACAGCGTTAGGACTTCAAAAAGGAGATGTGGTTCAACTCTCAATTGGTAACTATAATGCCATGATGAACAGAACACAAGAGATCTATGACTTCTTATCACATACTCCTGCACAAGCTTTATGGATTGGATCATGTATATCCTATGAGTATGGATTTAGGATCCCTATTATTCACTACCTTTCAAATATAAAAAGTACCAACCATATTTTTGGATACAGTACAGCACAAGAGTATTTTAATACAGAAAATCAACCAAATACCTATCATAATCATACATTTATTATGGCTGCTATCTCTGAGTCTAATAGTTCTTATATCTCACTAAAAGAGTACAAGGGTGAAAATATCACCCCTTTTGAAGTTGCTAACAAAAACCTTTACTCTATTATGCATAAAACAGCAAATGAATTAAACTTACTGACTGAAAACCTTGAAAATATGGTAAATCAAAGAACCAAACAACTTGAGACATTAAACCAAGAACTTCAAGTAAAAATTGACAATGCGGTACGTAAAGAAAAACGTCAAAATGGTATTATGAATCAACAGTCACGACTGGCATCTATGGGTGAAATTCTTGAAAACATTGCACACCAATGGAGACAACCACTCAATACTGTCTCTTGGATTATGAATGACACGCTCATAAAAGCAAAACTGGGGAAAAGTGATGAAATTGATTTAGAAAAATTAGCCAAAAAAGTAAATCATTCTGTTCAATTCCTTTCAGATACCATTGAGGACTTTCGAAGATTTGTTGACCATTCAGACCTAGCCCAAACTTTCAATATTAAAAAAGCCATTGAATCAACTATTTTATTAATCAAAGAGACCCTTGTTAAATCAAACATTAAAATAGAACTCGATTGCCCTGATGACATTACCTATAAAGGGTTTGAAAATGACTTTAAACATGTTATTATGAACCTAATTAACAATGCAAGAGATGCATTTGAAGATAGAAAAATAAGTGATGGTCTAATTTATATTCGAGTATACCATGAGAAAGATGAATTAATTATTGCCGTAAGAGACAATGCTGGTGGAATTTCAAAACCTATACTAAAAAATATATTTGAGCCATACTTCACGACCAAACATAAAACAAAAGGGACTGGTCTTGGACTTTATATGAGTAAAAACTTAATTGAAAAAATGCATGGTACCATTGAAGCAATAAGTATTATGAATAAGAAGACTACCTTTATTATTAAACTTCCAGATACATCTAAAAATAAAAAATAGTACTTAAAGACAATGGCTTACGGAATGTAAGCTATTGTTGGTAGTCCTAAACCTTCATTAAATCCACACATAAGATTAGCTGCAGCTAAAGCTTGTGAACTTGCACCACGAAGAAGATTATCTATTGCAGAATTTACAAAAAGTGCATTACCTTTCTTTGCAGCAAAAATATCACAGAAATGTGTTCCTGCAGTACTCTTTATATCTACTGGTTTTTCGCGTATACGAATAAAAGGATCATTCGCATAATGTTTCTTTAGTATTTCTAATGGATCAATATCTTCTTTTAATGTTGCATAAACAGAAATCAATTCTCCACGTGTTGCGGGAATCAAATGAGGTACAAAATTAACATTCATATGAACACCATGCACTTTTTTTATTTTTTCCTCTATCTCTGGTCCATGTCGATGTTTTAATGGACTATAAGCAAATATATTATCATTAACCGTCACAAAATGCGACGTTTCTGAAAGTTTTTTACCTGCACCACTAACACCTGATTTGGCATCAACAAACAAAGGAGCATCTTCATCAATATATGGGATAAATGGTAAAATACCTAATAATGTAGCAGTAGGATAACAACCTGGTCCAGCTGCTAATCTTGCTTTTTTTAGATCATCACGATAATATTCTATTAATGCATAAACTGCCTCATCCAAATGACTTTTATCTTCATGTTCACAATAGTTTTCTTCATAAGTTTCTAACTCTAAACGATAATCAGCTGAAAGATCAACAACCTTCACACCTTTTTCAATTAAATCTTTTGCAAAACCCATTGAAGCTTTATGTGGAAGTGCCAAAAAAACCAGTTCACAGTGTTCAATTACAGATTCTATAGAAGCTTTTTCTACTGGAAAAGTAATAACATCTACCAATGATGGATGTAGTGCTTCGATAACAGTGTCACCTGTTGTGGTTGCTAAATAAGAGAGATGAAACTCTGAATGAGTCAAAAGCATCTTTATTAATTCTAAGCCCGTATAACCACTGGCTCCTACAACACCTACCTTTATCATTATAATTTAATCTCTACAAAAGATATTGATTCAATATCAAATGATTTCTTCCCTGTTGGCAAAGAAATTGCTACGTCATCACCCTCTTCCTTACCAAGTAATATTCTCGCCATAGGTGAACCAATAGAGATCAATCCCTTATCCGGGTTTGATTCTTGAGAACCAACCAAAGTGTATGTCACTTCTGAATCATCTTCTTGATCAATCAACTCAACCGTTGAACCAAAACTTACACGAACATGAGGCAAAGTAGAAGGATCAATAACTTGTGCTCGTCCTACCAAATCAGTTAAATCTAAAATTCGTGCTTCCATCAATCCTTGCTTATCTTTTGCCGCATGATATTCAGCATTCTCTTTTAAATCACCTAATTCTCTTGCAACATCTATAACATGTGCTATTTCAGCACGTTCAACTGTTTTCAGTTGCTCTAACTCTGTCGATAATCTATTAAATGTTGCTTTTAACATTGGTTCTTTTTGCATTCTTTCCCCTTATATACTCAAACTATCTATTTGAGTCTAAAATATTGGAAAACATTATACCATAAGAGAGAAAATTATTCTCACTTCTTAGTTATTACTATCAACAAAATCTTTACGATTATTATTAAAGGTATTATTTTCAATGAGACTTTCGCCTTTTACTCTTTTTATGGCTGCAGTGGTCGCATTTTTAAACACGTTATTATTCACTCTCATATTATCCCCACCAAGTAAATGATATGCATTATTATCAAAAATATTTTCGCTAACAACGACTAACTCTTTCATATCGGTTCCTACAAAACCTTGTTCTTGATGTTGAGAAGAGTTATAAATCATGCCCACTGCAACTTGTCCACAATTAAAAATATGATTATTAGAAATCATAAATTCTCTATTTGTTTTATCATGATAATCAATCAGTTGTATTCCATCACGTCCTGAGTAAGATATATTATTATCATGAATATTGTAATGCATGGTTGTTGTAATTTTATGTTTAGGATCAGCCCATTGATGAATTTCAATACCATCATCATGAGTATTAATTATAGTATTGTACGCAAATTCAAAATTACCTTTTCGTTTGGTATCAACATCAATAGCATCATCACCTGAACCAGTGATTATAGTATGCAATACTTTTCCACCAGATTCTGTATCGAAACTAATTGAATCTCGACGAATTCCATTCACTTTACAGTGATCAACAAGATTATTATTACCATACGTAAATGTTACAAATTTACCAGATCCTTCAACAGTAAAACCAATAAATTTAATATTCTCTGATTTTCCTTCTGTTCTGCTGGCATCAAACATTCTATCAACTTTATCTCCTGTTCCACGAATAATTGTTGTATTAATATAATTAGTATTTCCTGTTGTATAATAATATGAAGCAATGGTTAAATTATTTTGTAAAATTACAATATTATTTAAGTTGTCATAAATACCTGGTGCCAATAAAATAGTATCTCCATCATCTGCATTTCTAAGTGCTTGTTTAAATTCATTACTGTTACTTACATTTATTCTTGTGCCACTCGCTTCCACTACCGTTACTTCTCGATTAAGCATCGCTGTATTATTTGCATCGTCTTTTGCACTATAGGTGAGTGTATATGTTCCTACAGTATTGACATCTACATTTCCAGAAATAGCAACATCAACTGAACCATCTCTATCATCTTCTGCAATAGCACCTGCTTCTACATAATTTTCTCCCACAATCAACTGCATAGGATTTAATCCATTTAATGTTATCACTGGAGCCGTTATATCTGGCGTTTGAGCAACAACATTAACCGTTCTCGTGGAAGTGGCTTCATTACCTGCTATATCAACTGCTGAATATGTAATAATATATGTGTCAACCAATGATGTATCTACTGTTCCTGTAATATTAACCAATACCACACCATCTCTATCATCATTTGCCGTTGCACCCTCTTCATTATAGCTTGCGCCTTGAATAAGTGTTTTTGGATTTGAACCATTTAAGGTAATAACAGGAGCTACTGTATCTTCAGGTAGTGGTCCAGTACTATATTCAAGATGTAGCATTGCACCCTTTGAACCATCAAAAGATTCAGCTACTCTTTTCCCTGTCCCCGTTATTATAAATACCATCGCATTTCCATCTAGCCAATTTTCTTGATTAATTAACTCTTGTACAATATTAGATACATCCCCTGTTTGCTGAGCTATCCCTCTTTCCCCTACAACTGTCCATGCTTCAGGTGACCAATCTTTACGAGCTGTAGTTCTTACTCTTCCTGAAATATTATTTTTTATAGCTGTAAAGGCTAAGGCATTTGCAATCTTCTCTCCATATATACTTAGGTTTGTAATCTCTGAACTTATCTCATCTGTTTGAAACTGAATATACGCATTGGTAATCGTTGATCCTTTCGGAATGGTTATTCCTCTAAATCGTAATCCCACTGTTTGTATTTTATTTTTATCTTTTATTAGTTCTAAATCTGAACTTGAAAGTTTAACTTTTCCGTTATACTCTTCCGCATCATCATTTCTTGAAGTAATAGAAATATCAAGTACCACAGAGGCTGAAGGTTCTTCATTAACAACGATACTTCTCTCTACTGTTGCTTCATTTCCTGCTGCATCTGTTGCAGTATAAGTAATGGTATATGTTCCAGCTGTTGCAGTATCTACGGTTCCACTTGGCGTTACCGCTACGGTTCCATCTACATTATCTGTCGCTGTTGCGCCTGCTTCTGTATACGTATCA
>Ga0256826_1002346_pt1 | contig 11565 bp, 15 predicted proteins | sample CV79metaG_FD_185975 | JGI IMG/M metagenome (GOLD analysis project Ga0256826, IMG submission 185975) | Hydrothermal vent microbial communities from East Pacific Rise, Pacific Ocean - CV79 | ecosystem: Environmental > Aquatic > Marine > Hydrothermal vents | place: Pacific Ocean: East Pacific Rise... | reverse complement strand
TTTGGAAGTATGCCACTTGCATCAAGAGCAGTTTTAAACTTATCTATTGTCTCTCTATCCAAATCTTTTCCAACCCATTGACGCTGGTTTTTTGTAAAAAGAGCAAAAGCCTTTGCACCTATAGCCTCAGCATTTTTCACAGCATTAAAAACCCCACCACTTGCACTTACATGAGCGCCTACAAATTTATTGATTGCCATTAGTTTATATCCTTGATTTTAAATAGTATATGATTTTTTTTATCTTTGAAATATATCTCTTGTTGTGAGACTCTATAGGTAATGTTAACACGATTGTTCTCTATTTTTTGCTCAAAGCCTTGAGCTGTTTTGAGAAGATTTTGCGCATGAAATATTTTATATCCTAAGATAATGTTTTTTAAAATCTCTTCAGGATAAGCCTCACTTAAAAACCTTTTATTAAAAGCCTTTTTGCTCATACACCCCTCATCTACACATATAAGATAATTTATTTCAATATTTTGTACATTCTTCCCAGCCACAAAAAGTTCCATTCGGAGAGACTCTTCATCTTGTTTGAGATACGCTAAGTCTGAAAATTTTAAAAGAGGTGTTTTAATCGTTATGACTTTTGAAGTAGAGTGCTTATAGTTATGTAAACTACAAGCACTAAAGAGTAGTAAGAAGCTAAAAAGTAAGTATTGTATCAACAACTTACTTTTGAATAAATTTACCACATTTTTTCACAGCAGTACCACCAAACTCTCGTATCTCTACAGCTGTTTTATCTTTTGCTATTACCTGTCTTTTACACTCATCTTTAACAATGCACTCTTCATTTTCACACCCAACATTTTCTGGTACTTGTGCCATTTCTTTCTCCATTTCGAATTAAATTTAAATACAATTTTAACAAACTTTCTATTATCTAGTGATGAGAATCTCCAGTTTTTTTATCAATCTTCACAAAAAATGAAGCTATAAAAGCTATGGTTGCTAAAATAGTTACTGCTATATACCCTTCCATACTCCAACTTCTTTTAAGGTTTCTTTTTTCATACTCAAAGTATAACATATTTTATCAACTCATCAGTTATTTACTGCTAAGATGTCGCATATAGGATTTCAAAATGATAAATATTATTTTATGTGGCGGAAGTGGAACAAGACTTTGGCCTATTAGTAGAACTTTAATGCCCAAACAGTTTGTAAAACTGTTTAACGATAAATCTCTCTTTCAACTCACAGTAGAACGAAACTCAAAGTTTTGTGAAAAAGAGCTAATCGTATCAAATACAGAACAGTACTTTCTAGCACTCGACCAACAAGAGGAGCTAAAAAGAAGTAACTCAAACTACCTTTTAGAGCCTGTCGGAAGAAACACTGCCCCAGCTATTGCTCTTGCTTGTCTTACTCTTGATGCAGAAGATATTGTCCTTGTTACACCAAGTGACCACCTCATCAAAGATGAAAAAGCATATGCAACAGTTCTTACAAAAGCAAAAACACTTGCAGAAGAAAATAACCTTGTTACTTTTGGTATCACACCTACCTTTGCTGAAACTGGTTTTGGTTATATAGAGTCTGAGGGTGATGAGGTAAAAGCTTTTCACGAAAAACCAGACTTTGAGACTGCAACAAACTACTTAAAAGCAGGAAACTACTACTGGAACAGTGGAATGTTCTGTTTTAAAGCAGGTGTTTTCTTAGAAGAACTCAAAAAATACTCACCAAAACTCTATGAAGCCTCTCTTCTTGCACTCAAAAATGCAAAAAATGGCGAAGCACTTAGAGTAACACACGAAGATATGATGCAGATTCCAGAAGATAGTATAGACTATGCAGTTATGGAAAAATCATCAAGAGTAAAAGTAGTTCCATCCGACATAGATTGGTCAGACTTAGGAAGCTTTGATGCACTCTATGAAGAGTTACCAAAAGATGAAAATAACAACACACTCAACGAAAATCATATCTCTATAGATAGCAAAAACAATCTTATCTACGGAAAAGAGAGAAAAATAGCTACCGTTGATATTGAAGATCTTATAGTAGTAGATACAGGTGATGCACTTCTTATCTCTAAAAAAGGCTCTTCTCAAAAAGTAAAGAAAGTTGTAGCAGAAGTTCGTAAAACAACGCAAATGCATAACATTCACCTCACAGCACATCGCCCTTGGGGAACATATACTATATTAGAAGACAATCCTAAATACAAAATAAAAAGAATTGTAGTAGAAGTGGGTAAAAGACTCTCTCTTCAAAAACATTTCCATAGAAATGAACACTGGATTGTAGTAAGTGGAACAGCTACAGTAACAGTTGAAGAGAAAACTTTTACACTTAGAGCTAATGAATCAACTTATATTAAAATGGGAGATATTCATAGACTTTCAAATGATGGTAAAATTCCTGTAGTTCTTATAGAAGCACAGATAGGTGATTACCTTCAAGAAGATGATATAGTTAGACTCAGTGATGACTTTCAAAGAAACTAAATAGAAATCATTGTATAATACAAGAATTATATTAAATGAAGGTTGAGAAGTATGAAAGGTATTATTTTAGCAGGTGGAAGTGGCACGAGACTTTATCCCATTACAAAAGGTGTAAGTAAACAACTTGTACCTATTTATGATAAGCCGATGATTTACTATCCACTCTCTGTCCTTATGTTAGCTGGAATTAAAGAAGTTCTTATCATTTCTACACCTCATGATTTACCAAGATTTAAAGAGCTTTTAGGAGATGGAAGTGATATTGGTATGAAGTTCTCTTACATCGTACAACCCTCACCTGATGGCTTAGCACAAGCTTTTATTTTAGGTGAAGAGTTCATTGAAAATGATGATGTATGTCTTGTTTTAGGTGACAATATATTCTATGGTCATGGTTTAACTGAACTTCTTGCACAAAGTGTTAAAAATGCAAAAGATGAAAATAAAGCAACTGTTTTTGGTTACTATGTAAAAGACCCTGAACGCTATGGTGTAGCAGAATTTAATGAAGAAGGAGTTGTAACTTCACTTGAAGAAAAACCTCTCCAAGCAAAAAGTAACTATGCTGTTGTCGGTTTATACTTTTATCCAAATGATGTAGTTCAAAAAGCAAAACTTGTACAACCCAGTGATAGAGGTGAATTAGAAATCACTACATTAAATCAAGATTACCTTGCACAAAAAAGACTTAAAGTTGAACTAATGGGACGAGGTTATGCATGGCTTGATACAGGAACACATGAATCACTTCTTGAAGCAAGTATGTTTATCCAAACTATAGAAAACAGACAATCTCTCAAAGTTGCTTGTATAGAAGAGATAGCTTATGAAATGGGTTACATTACAAAAGAAAATCTTTTAGAACTCGCTCAACCCTTAAAAAAGAACCAATACGGTCAATATCTCATTCGCCGTGCAGAACAAGGAAAACTTTAAAATGCAATTTATACGAACAGAAATTCCAGATGTAGTCATATGTGAACCGAAAGTTCATGGAGATGAGAGAGGTTACTTTGTTGAAACATTTCGTACTGATAAGCTTGAAGATTTTTTAGGCTATAAAATAAACTTTATTCAAGATAATGAGTCTAAATCTTCTCGTGGTGTTTTACGTGGTCTTCATTACCAACTTGCACCTTCAGCACAAACAAAACTTGTCCGTGTTATTCAGGGTAAAGTACTTGATGTTGCAGTAGATATTAGAAAAGGTTCTCCAACCTTTGGAAAACATGTAGCAGTAGAGTTAACAGCAGAAAATAAAAAACAGCTTCTGGTTCCTCGTGGTTTTGCACACGGTTTTGTAGTACTTGAAGATGATACTATCTTTGCCTATAAAGTTGATAATTACTACTCACCAGAAAATGATAGAGGTATAGCTTTTAATGATATAAATCTTGCTATTGAGTGGTGTATAGAAGAATCTCATTTAAATCTTTCTGCAAAAGACAAGGTACAGCCAAAACTTAATGAAACAGAAGATACTTTTGAATATGGAGTAAACTACTATAATGATTAATATTTTAGTAACAGGTTCGAAAGGTCAAGTAGGAAGTGAACTTCAAGCACTTGAATCTCACTATAATTATAACTTTTTTTTTACAGATAGAGAAAGTTTAAATATTACAGATTCTAATGCACTCGAACAATTTATCAACAACAATAGCATCACTCATATTATAAATTCTGCTGCATATACAGCTGTAGATAAAGCAGAAGAAGAAATAGTCAATGCCGATAAAGTAAACCATTTAGCAGTAAAAGAACTTGCAAAAATTGCAAAAAAGAGAACTATTCAACTCATTCATATCTCAACAGATTATGTTTTTGATGGAAAAAACCACAAACCATATAATGAAACTGATGCTACACATCCAAATGGTATTTATGGGAAAACAAAGCTTGATGGTGAGAATGCCATACTAAATTTAAACCCTAAAAACTCTGTTATTATTAGAACTTCATGGGTTTATAGTAGCTTTGGAGCTAACTTTGTTAAAACTATGCTCCGTCTTGGTAAAGAGAGAGATACTCTTGGTGTTATTTTTGACCAAATAGGTACACCAACATATGCAAGAGATTTAGCAAAAACGATTTTAGATATTATTCCAAATCTTAAAAATAATGAAGTTCAAATCTATAACTACTCAAATGAAGGTGTATTAAGTTGGTATGATTTTGCCAAAGAAATCATGAGAATGGCTAAAATAGAGTGTCAAATCAATCCTATTGAAACTATAGAGTATCCAACACCAGCTCAAAGACCACACTTTAGTTTACTCAATAAATCAAAAATCAAAAAAGACTTTAATATAACAATTCCATTTTGGAAAGATAGCCTCGATAATTGTCTAAAAATTATGAAAGAGAGAAAATAATGATAAAAAACAAACATATTTTATTAACAGGAACAGCTGGATTTATAGGAAGTAATTTTGTCCCTTATTTTTTAAAAAAATATCCTGAATATACTTTAATAAATTTAGACCTTCTTACTTATGCTGGAAATTTAGAAAATCTAAGTGAATGTAATTCAAATCCTAGATATAAATTTATAAAAGGTAATATCTGTAATAGAGAACTTGTCGAATTTATTTTTCAAGAATATAATATAGAAGGTGTAATTCATTTTGCAGCAGAAAGTCATGTTGACAACTCTATTAAAAATCCTGGTATTTTTATAGAAACAAATGTAAATGGTACGTTTACTCTAATAGATGTAGCACAAAAACATTGGATGATAAAGCCATTTAATTATAAAGAAGAATATAAAGAATGCCGCTTTCATCATATTTCCACAGATGAAGTATATGGAACACTTAATGAGACAGACCTCTTTACTGAAGAGACTCCTTACGCACCAAACTCTCCTTATTCTGCTTCTAAAGCAAGTAGTGATATGATAGTTCGTTCTTATCAAGAGACTTATGGTTTAAATACAGTAATAACAAACTGTTCAAATAACTATGGTCCTAAACAGCATGATGAAAAACTCATCCCTACTATTATTAGAAAAGCGTTAGCAGGAGAAAACATCCCTATCTACGGAGATGGAAAAAATATTAGAGATTGGCTCTATGTTCTTGATCACTGTAAAGGTATTGATTTAGTTTACCATACAGGAAAAGTAGCAAATGTATATAATATAGGTGGGAGAAATGAAAGAACAAATCTTCAAATAGTTGATGCTATTACATCCATACTTGATGAAAAAGTTCCACCAAAAGAAAAGATAGGAAAAAAGAGTTATAAAGAGCTTATAACATTTGTAGAAGATAGAGCAGGTCACGATAGACGCTATGCTATTGATGCAACAAAACTAGAAACAGAACTTGCTTGGAAAGCAGATGAAAACTTTGATACCGGCATAGAAAAAACTATAGCATGGTATTTAAACAAATTTAAAATATAATGGAAAAAGAATGAAAAAACGAAATAATAGAAGTGCATTTACACTTATCGAACTACTAGTTGTAATTGTAATCATTGGTTTACTTGCCTCTTTAGTAGCACCAAAATTCTTTGGTAAACTTGATGATGCAAAACTTAAAACAGCAAAAGCACAAGTTGAAATGTTATCGACATCATTAGATGCTTTTAGATTAGATGTTGGAAGGTATCCTAGTACAACTGAAGGGTTGAAAGTTTTATGGACAAAGAAAAGTACAAATATAAGAGGTTTTAATGGTCCATACTTACCAAAACCCGTCAAAGAAGATCCATGGGGAAATCCTTATCAATTTTTAGGTGATAGTAAAGATGGTCATCCCTATGAACTATTTTCTTTTGGTCCAGATGGAGTAGTAAGTAGTGAGGATATTTCTATATGGGAATAAAACTTTTTGGTGAAATATTAGTTGCAAATAACATCTGCCAAGAATCAGAAGTTCAAGAAGCACTTTTTTTTCAAAAAGACATAGGTGGAAAAATAGGTACAGTTTTACTTAATAGTGGAATTATTTCAGAAATACAACTTTTAGAAACTCTCTCAGAACAACTAGAAGTAGAACTATACTCTTTACTTAAGAATGATGAATACATTATTCTTGATGTAGAAGAAATTCCTATATCTTTTTTTATTAAAAATAAAATATTTCCCTTTAAGGAAGACAAAGAATTTATATATGTCGCAGTTGATGATATTTTTAAACTTGATGCTTTTTCCTTCATTTCTACACAAACAAAAAAAGAAATAAAACCCTATCTTCTTTATTCAGATGAACTCAGACAATTTGAAAATAAGTATGAACTTGACAATGCACAAGATATTTTTGATGTTGATGAAGATGAATCAGAAAAGCTAAAGGAACTTGCATCAGAAGCACCTGTTATTAAACTCGTAAATAATTTTTTTGCAAAAGCTATTAAAGCAAGAGTTTCAGATATTCATTACGAATCTTATAAAGATGGTATTAAAGTACGCTTTAGAATAGATGGAAAGCTTAAAGACATTGAATCCATTCCTCTTAATATGAAGCTTGCAATTATTGCTCGTCTCAAACTTATCTCTAAAATGAATATTTCAGAGAATCGTCTTCCTCAAGATGGTCGTATTAGTCTTAAAATCTCTGGTTTAGAGTTTGATGTACGCTCCTCATCTGTTCCAACTGCTTTTGGAGAAAGTTTTGTACTAAGACTTCTTGGAAAACAGTCTATATCTTATAGTTTAGCTGGTTTAGATTTTTTTGAAGACTCTATGAATATACTCAAGAAAATTTCTACAAAACCAAATGGTATCTTTTTAACAACAGGACCAACAGGTAGTGGTAAAACAACAACACTCTACTCTCTTTTAAATGACTTACATACTGAAGATACAAAAATTATTACGGTAGAAGATCCTGTTGAGTATGAACTTCATGGTATCTCACAAATTCAAGTTCGTTCAGATATAGGTTTTAACTTTTCAAATGCACTTCGATCTATTCTAAGACAAGATCCAGATATTATCATGATTGGTGAGATTCGAGACCTTGAAACAGCTCAAATCGCGGTTCAAGCTGCACTTACTGGTCACCTTGTTATATCTACACTTCATACAAACTCTGCACTTGGTGCCATTACAAGACTTTTAGATATGGGCGTGGACTACTTCCTTCTCAAATCATCAGTAGTTGGTCTTATGGCTCAGCGTCTTGTTCGTAAATCATGTCCTCACTGTAATATATCTGCCGAATTGTCTAAAGAAGAAAGAGAAAAGTATAAAATAGATGCTCTCTTAAATAAATATACATTTATAAAACAAAATTTCACTCACTCTCCAGGTTGTACTGAGTGTAATTGGAGTGGTTATTTGGGTCGTTTACCTATATCTGAAGTTGCAGAATTTGATGATAATATCAAATATGTCTTTGAAGATGGCAATGCTACTGAAGATGATCTATCAAAATTTGGTTATAGAACAATGTATGAAGATGGTATGTTAAAGGTTATAGAAGGGAAAACTACCTTCTCCGAAATAGTAAGTGTAACCAATGAATAACTCAGAAATAACTTATGAAGCCATTAGTTCAAATGATGAGCAGATAAATGGATTATATAAGGGTACTTTAGAGGGATTTAAACAATTTATAAAAAGTGAGAATCTCACCCTTATCTCCTTTAAAGAAAAAAAGAAAAAATTAAAAGCTGGAAAGTTTAAAAATGTAGATTTTCAATCTTTTATAGAGGAACTTTACTACCTTATAGACTCTGGTATGAAAATAGATGATAGTTTAAAACTTCTTATTAAAAACACCCAAAAAGAGAGTGTTAATGAGTTTTTAAACCTTATTTTAGAAAACTTAAAAACAGGTGAACAACTCTCTACCTCTATAGAACTTGCACAAAAAAAGCTATCTATAGAGGAAAATAAACTTGCTATCTCTGTTATTTCAAGTGGTGAAGAAGTTGGCGCTCTCTCAGGATCACTTCATACCCTTAGTGACTATCTACTCTTTAAAGAGAAGATAAATACAGAAATTAAGCAAGCTATGTCTTATCCTATTTTTCTTATTATTATGAGTACAACTATGGTCTTTTTTGTATTTTTCTTTATTGTTCCAAAGTTTACTGAAATTTTCAATAAAGAGGAGCTTGATGCACTTCCTATGGTTTCACAGATGGTTCTTAAAGGTGGACTTTATGTCAATGAACACTCTTCTATTATTTTAGGAGGTTTTGCTCTTTTTCTCTTTAGTATCCCTTTTATACTAAAACTTATTAAAAAAAATATTCATAAAGTAATTTTACATATTCCAATGATAGGAAGCTTAACAATTTACATAGAACTCTCAAGAATTTTCAACTCTATAGGTATTATGCTACAAGGTGGTATTAAAATAGATAAAGCACTTAAACAAAGTATAAAACTCACTGAAATACCTGAAATACAAGCTATTTTTAAAGAGGCACTTTTTGAAATAAAAAAAGGGAATAAACTAAGTTCTACACTAGCAGGAAATTCTCTCCTCCCTCCGCAAGTTGCTTCAATGATAAGTGTTGGAGAAAGTAGTGCAAAACTAGATGAAGTTTTCTTAAACCTTGCACAAAGATTTTCTGAAACATTTCAAAAAAGTACAAAAAGTGTTTTAGCACTCCTTGAACCTGCCATTATTGTTCTTATGGGACTTTTTATAGCATTTATTGTTGTTTCTATTATGCTTGCTGTTATCTCTATTAGTGATATAGCATAAAAGTATTCATGCAAAAAGGTGCTTTTACTCTTATTGAGCTACTTGTAGTTATACTGATACTGGCTTTTATTATTTCTGTAGTTTCTCCAGCAGGATACAGACTCTACAATAGTTTTCAAGTATATCTTGAAAAGAAAAAAAACTCAGAAACACTTAAAGAGCTAAAATTTCATGCTTTTTTAACACAAACAGAAAATAAAGAGTACAACATCTCTATATTAGGAGCAGATTATACACCAGTATCGCCAAGCCGTTATAACCATTGAAGTATTAATAGCCCTAGTTATTATGTTTTCAGCAGTTGTACTTACTACTTCATCTGTACGAACACTCACACTTTTTAAACTCAAAAAAGAGAAGTATGAAATAAACTACACTACTGTTCTTAGTCTAAAAGCAATGCTTGAAAATAGAGAGTTTAATCCACTTGGAGGAAAATTCAATGGAAATATTAATGGCTTTACTTATGAAATAATATATAAAGTTATGGAAAGTAGAAAAACATATGTACTTGGTGAAACTGAAAGTTCAAGTGGAAACTTTGGAGGATATACTATATTTTTATATGACTGTAATTTAAAACTATTAAAAGAAAACTCCTATTCAGAGTCAAATTTTCAAATCTTAAAATACTTAAAGGTTAAGAATGAAGAGTAATCGACTTGCCTTCTCACTCATAGAAGTTTTAGTGGCTATGGTTATAGTCAGTCTTATAACTACAACAGGAATGTTTGCCTTTAAAATGTCACTCAATCAAATAGACAGACAAAGTTCTTTAACGTTTGAAGAAGCTATGCATTTTACACAATTAAAAAATCTTATAAATGGTACTTATTTTTATATTATTGAAGAAAAGGATCCTTATAATATTACTCAATTTGACTATAAATATCTTTTCCAAAAAGATGAACATGAAATTACTTTTGTATCAGATGCACCTATTTACGGTAAAAAATTAAGTCTTATAAATTTAAAAATAAATAATAATACTCTCATATATAAAGAGACTCCTATATACTCTAAAGAAAGTGATTATAAACATCCTTTATTCTCAAAAAAAACAACTAAACATATTCTCTTTAAAAATATAAATAATGCGAAATTTACTTATGAAGAGCCAATTGATCTCCCTCAGGATAAGTATTTTACGACAAAAATACAAAAACTAATTAAATTAGAATTTGAAAAGAACAATGAACATATGACATATATATTTGATATTAAATATAATTTTTATAAACTTAAAGTATTTTTAAAATCGAAAAGAGCAGTAGAGTAATGAAAAAAAATGCATTCGCACTTGCTATGGTTTTATGGATAAGTGCTATTTTGATGGCTTCAACAATTTATTTAATTTCTATGTATAAAAAAAGTGTTGATAATGCTAAAGGTTTAAATGATAAATTAATTGCAGAATTAAAAGCTGATAGCAATATAGAAAAGTTAAAGTTTTATGCTCTCACAGGAAAATTTCAAAAAAATTATATAAACAATAATTTTTTTAATTTTCCAACTAAACTTTATTTAAATAATAAAAACCAATATATCGATAACAATATTACATTTAACTTAGAAGCACCTGGTTCTATGCTTTCTATTTATAGTACAAACTCCGAAATAATCAATAAAATTGTACAATCTTCGACAAATACAAAAATAAAATATAAAGATACATATAGCGACTGGATTGATTTAGATTCAGTAACATCACTTAATGGAGCAGAAAATGGTTTTTATAGTGTATCATCACTTTATAAGTGTTCAAATATTGGAGTAATCCAACATCCTGAAGAACTTTTTTTAATTAAATACTTCGATGAACTTAATAACAATCAAAAAAGAAAAATAATACATTTTTTTCATTATGGTATCTACTCACATTTAAATCCAAATACAATAACACAAGAATTTGCAAGTAGTATTATGCAATTAAATGAGTTCGATATAAATGAATTAAAAGCTCTTTATAATAAAGACTATACTCGATACAAGAATAAACTTTATTTATTATTGCAAAAAAATGGATATACTGATGCTATCACTTCTTCCTCTATGAGTTTGTATGGAACAATAACAGTTTTATATAAAAATACTTTAGTGAAAAAAGAATTTAATATTATGTTTAAACCAGCATATAACCAGCCATACACAGTATATAAAAATACATTATATACTGATTGAGAGTATATCTAAGATTAAGCATATAAAATGTATAATTTCTAAAAAATAAGGGTAATAAATATGTATCTAAAATATTCCATGGTTGTGTTTAGCTTATTTTTTATATCTTGTGATAATCATGCAATAAATACTTCAGTTGAAAGCAACGCAACTTCAGTTGAAAGCAACGCAACTTCAGTTGAAAGCAACGCAACTTCAGTTGAAAGCAACACAACTTCAGTTGAAAGCAACGCAACTTCAGTTGAAAGCAACACA
>Ga0256826_1002345_pt1 | contig 11571 bp, 10 predicted proteins | sample CV79metaG_FD_185975 | JGI IMG/M metagenome (GOLD analysis project Ga0256826, IMG submission 185975) | Hydrothermal vent microbial communities from East Pacific Rise, Pacific Ocean - CV79 | ecosystem: Environmental > Aquatic > Marine > Hydrothermal vents | place: Pacific Ocean: East Pacific Rise... | reverse complement strand
TGTCTCATAAAGTACACATTATAAGATATACAAATAAACTTATATATTAAATTTAACATCTTTTAAATATTGATCTAAGAGAACCTCTTTTTCTTCTTGACTGATTTTTATTTCTAACTCTCGTTTCATCTTTTCAATATTTCGACGAGACTCCTTAATAATACTTTCCCATGTTTTACAATAAACTCTAATATTCTTAACACCTTCCCACAACAAGCCATTATCATAATCAACAAACTCTGATCTAAATGTATCATCACTTTTAATTTTTGATGAAATAACATAATATGTCCAACGATTTAAATCGTTTACTCTATGTCGTGTATTATCCATAATACCTCTACGATATTTATTTATCTGCTCTATTTCCGTATATCCTATTTTGACCTTTGGTGCTTTTAATTCAATCACTAGATTATTTATAATATTTCCACTGTTACTATGAAAACTACTCCATAAATATAAATCAGGTATTTTTCTTAATAAAGTCTCATTATCTTCACTTTTGGATTTTCTTAATTCCTCTGTTAAAATCTTAACTTTTTCCTCTGAATTATCAATAGAAAAATTATTTTTTATTACAGAATCTAATGCCTGATCACTTGAACCAATATTGTCAGAAAATGCATCACCAAATATCCAAGTTTCTTTTTCAATAATCTTATGTAATTGAGTTCTTTCTCTCAAGTGTTTAACATAAAACTTCTCATGTACTAAATCATCCAATACATCTAAAAATAATAAGCGTCTTTTTAATTCATCATAATGAGAAATTAATTTTGGTAAAGTTGTTGTTTTTAAAATTTGATTAAATTGTTTTCCTTCTACTTCATCTAGGTCTAAAACTTCAGATACAATATTTGCAATATTTTTATCTTTTTCAATAACCTTTTTTAAAAGTTTAAAAAGTATAGACAAACTATGGTCTTTTTTATTTAAAACTTTTGGATCTTCTTCTAAAATTTTAAAAGCACATAAATCAAATATCTCTTTTTGAGCTATTTCTATAGGCTCACTTAAAGAAGTACTAAAAGGATAATATCGTTCTTGTTTAAATTCATCAAATTTCTCTTTTGCATACTTCTTCCTTACAAAAAATAGAAAATCTATCAATAATGGATGATAAAACTTTCTAATTTTATCAACAATATTAGTATGCTCTTCATAAAGTCCATCAAAAGAATGAAAATAATTTGTTTGCAAAAATACTGAGTGAGGTGTAATATTCCCTGCTACTCCAGATGGTTTTTCTAAAATATAATTATGATCATCATCAAAAAAATAAGTATGTTTATTACTACTATACTTAAAATCTTTAGACCAAGCAATAAAACGATACTTAATCTCTACAATTTCACCCTCAATATCTATGTCAAATATACCCTTATTACTTTCTAAAATAAAAGGTTTTGGATTTAATTTATTTTCATTTAACATAATCGTTAAACTTGAATCACTTTCTAAAAAAAGAGCAAATATAGCAATAAGATTATAAAGTAAACTCTCACTATCAAGCTCCAATCCTTTTTTATTTAAATTATTTAAATATAATATTGTTCCACATTTTTTACCCAATTTCACTTCTTCTGAAATCGTAAATTTCTTAGGTTCATGATGATTACATGATATAGAATATTGTTCTAATTTATCTTCTATCTGATAAGTTGTATCCCATTGAATATTTTCTGATATTGCATAAAGTTTAAACCTACCTTCTCCTTTCTGTCCATGATAAAGTTTATTATTTTCTCGACGATTATTTTTCTTCCATGATTTTTGAAACAGTGTAAAACAATCATCAAATTTTTCATAAGGAATTCCTTTCCCATTATCTTCTATACTAATTTGCTGAAGCAGACCAGATTCATTTCTATTTGTTTTAATATGAATATGGGTAGCATCAGCATCAATAGAATTCCAAATTGCCTCACATAAAGCATTAATAGCAGGTACTTTAGTTAGTTTTTTAATAGACTCTTCAGTAATTAAAACTTCCCGTGTTAGGATATTCATTTCATCATCTCGTTTCAGGTTTATTATAGTTATATTGAGTTTTATATTAACATATATTTTTTTTAGACTCCTAAAATATTTCAAATAGTTATAGATTTATAAATATCACTTTCCCATATCAAAAATAATACTAACTAATTTTTATCTCAAGTGAAATATCAATACTTTTTATATCTTTTCCATAATTAAAATATTATATAACCTATATTTTTAAAAATAAAAGTTTAATAAATATAATTAATGTAACTTATATTTATCAATATTTTATTTTTTCAAAATGATAACAATAGTATGTAGACAAAACTGCATACTAAAGATATCATTTATACTGAAGGAAATATTAATGTTATTAAAAGAATTTGGAATTAAAGTTAAAACAAAACGTAAAGAACTAGATTTATCACAAGAAGAACTTGCATTTAAAGCAACTCTCCACAGAACATACATAGGAATGATTGAGCGTGGAGAGAAGAACATAACCCTTCAAAACATTAAAAAACTTGCAACTGCATTAAACTGCACAATTTCAGAATTAACATCTGGACTATAAAATGAATAATAATCAAATAATAGATGACCCAAGTATTTATGGTAGTAGAGGACAATCATGGTCTTTAAACTTTGTTAAATACATGAAATTTATTGTAACACACCCATCATATGATGGTATGCCAGATGCTGTTGGAGAAGATGGAAAAATCCAATGGGAAGCACCATCTAATCGTTCCTCTGGAAAATATCAATTTACTCATAATAAAAGAAAAAAATGGTGGGAACAAAAAGCAAGAAGTTTAGGTATAAACCCTACTCAAGATAAATGGATCAGTAAAACAGCAAAATACATACATCCTACCAAGGAAAAGCCCTGTAAGAAATGTGGTAAATTCATGAGAATTCAATATGTTTATTTAGGAAAAACACTAATAAAAAGATTTGAAAGACTCTTTCCTCAACTAATCATAGAAGAAGACAACACAATAATTGATGTTGTATATAAAGCCTACCATATATCTAGTCCAATACTATTTACTAATCTAGAACAACTTTTAAAAACAAAAGATTTTATAATAATAAATGATATTCATAGTATTGATGATTTAATAAATTGGTTAGAGAAAATTTATATTCCAAGCGAACCATCTATCTTAAGTCCTGGAGTAATGTCAAATGCTCCTGATAGATTTGATGGATTTCATTCTTTTAATCGTTGTTGTAGAGGAAAAGCAGATAAGGGTAGAAATAAAGACAACTTAAAATCTTATGGTGCAGATAGACGAGTATTTGAATATTGGTCAGAAGGAGATTGGATAGCTGCAAACAAGTTAATGGGTTTAGTAAAAAAAGAACTAAGCCACGAAAAGAATGAAGATGGTGGATTAGGCTCACCAACAGCAGACCATATCGGTCCAATTTCTTTAGGTTTTTGTCATCGTCCAGAGTTCAAGCTTCTTAGTAAATCAGCAAATTCAGCAAAAAACAACAGAATGACTTTATCTGATGTAAAATATTTAATATCTTGTGAAGAACAAGGGATTAAAGTAGTATCTTGGTATGCTCAACCATTATGGGATAATATGAAATATATTATTAGTACAGAAGAAGAAGCTCAACGACTTTCAAAGTTATTACGAGACAATCAACGAAATTTTATGTTTATTTTATCCCTTATATTTCAAGAAAGAAAATATTCTTTTTTAATCTATTTATTAGAACTTAGTTATGCTGAATTTGATATAGAATTTGAAAATTTACATTCAAAAAAATTTATTACCACATATACAAAAATTATAAAAACTAAGAAAACAACAAAATATGTTAACGAACAAAAAGCACGAAGAATACGTATAGGATTTGAGTCTCTAACTTCATATATAAACAAAGAAAATAGACATAACTTTATTATCACAAATAAAAGAATAGAATATGAATTTAACAATCTTATAATAAAACTAAATTCAATAAACGACATTCAATATAATGAGTATATTGAACAAATACTAATATCTAAAAAAGAAGAGCAACTTAGAGAGTTTGCAGATTCCTATCCAACTAATAAAATAAAACCTTTTGAAGAGATAAAATATGACATACAAAATATCATGAAAGAAATATCTCATATTTTATCTAGTATGTGGAATGACTCTAGATATACTAGAGACTAACTCAATTTAAATTTATCAAGATACTGTTGAGGAGAAATAATTCCTCTCATTAACTTTTGGTATGATGTTTTTGGAGGAGAAATATAATCAAACTTTGAACCGTCTTCATTTTGAGATAAGGATGGTAAATCAGACAATGCCTCCTCAACAGAAACCCATTTTTTTGAATTCGTAGGAGGAATATTACTATCAGGTTTGCATGTTATCTTTTGAGGTTCAGAGATATTAAAATTTTGTTTCTTAGATCCAATTAGAATAACTCTTTTTCTCCTTTGAGGAATTGCATAATTTTCTGATTGTAATACCCATCCAAAAAGATTAGGCATTACTTCAGTAAATTCATTCTTTACTTGTTCAAATACCTTTCCTTTTTCCATACTCAGTAACCCTGCAACATTTTCAAAAACAAATCCATCAACATCAATAACATCTAAAAGTTTTTTATAATAAAGAAAAAGACTATTTCTTTCATCCTCCATAGAACGTTTATTTCCAGCTGTAGAAAATCCTTGACAAGGAGGACCACCTAAAATCCAAAAAGGTTTATCTGAATGTTCTTTTTTTAATCTTTTACATTCAATTACTATTTGATCAAAAATTTCATCATCAGATATACTCCCACAAATTACATTAGAATGAATATTTAAAGAATATGTTTTCAAAAAGTTTTTTTCTATATCATTTGCTAGTAAAGGTTCCCATCCTGCCCATTTAAATCCTAATGCCATTCCTCCTGCACCTGAAAACAAATCAACAAAAACCCCTTTAGTACCAATTGCTTTATTAACTTCTAAAGCAATTTGATAAGATAATAAAGGAGGTACAGCATTTCCTATTTGTGTATTGATCGCTGTTTTGGATCCAAAAAAAATAAAATTATCAGGAAAAGATTGCAACCTTGCTGCTTCTCTTTGAGATAATACTCTATTTTGTTTATAATGTATGTGACATCCATTTCCTGGTCTATTAAAATAAGTATTTATTGTATACGAAGGATTATCAGGTAATAATCGACCATAGTATGTCGAACGGCTTCCTTTTCCTTCTTCATAACTTTTTCGAATATTTTCAATTCTTTTTGAAGGAATATCTTTTGGTATATTTTTCCAGTTTCCACCTGCAGGTACAGCATGGACTATCTTCATATCTAATTCACTAAGTTTTGAACTAAAATGATTTGGGATTTTTATTTCTTCATTATTATAAATACTCATATTCATTAATAATATTTTCCTTTTCATCAATTGATAATTTATCATATGTATTTAAAACTAAAAATAATTCTTTTTTATTTAAGTTATATATTTTCTTAGCAACAATTGCTTCAATTAGTGCTTCTGAAGTATCAATGTTCTGTAATTTATTTTTTACAGCAGCTATTAAACAAGTAAACTTTTTTAATTCTTTTTGTTGGGGTATACAAACCTTTCTAATTGCAGACAGAGAAATATGACTTGTAGATAGATAACATTTTAATTGAAATTCGAAACATAATGAATTCATTATACCTAAAAGAGCATACATTGATGATTCGTCATTATCATTATATACTACAGTATTTAATGAATTTCCTGCTACAACATTCTTGGGAATTAACATTGAAATCAATCTTCGTTTTTGACTTTGACGAGACACATCTCTCCATGCAATTCTTATATTTGAAACTCGCTTTGAAGGTTTCCAATTTTCCTTATTTATATACATGCTTGGGTTTTCTACAATTTTATATCTATGTATCATTCTTCCTTTAATAAATTTAAAATTTAATTCTTTATTATTAACCAACCATTCTTTACTTCTTGTTTCATCAAGTTCTCGACCTGCCCAAAATTCATTATGTTTCTTTTCTAACTCTTCCCATGTATTTAATCCTCTCTTCATTTTTTTTAAAACCTTAATCGCATCACCTCCTAGTGAAATAGGTATTAAAAAATTTCTGTCATCATCTAAAGTTAATTCTATTTTAGATGATGATTTAAGTTGCATATTTTTATCAAATAAAGTTAATTTAGTAAGTCCAACACCTTTTAGAGATTTTTTTGCAAGAAAGGCAGAAGATACAATATCCGCTTTTCCAAAAAGTTTTGCTTCTGCTGGATAATAAAAAATCTCTTCTACCTTACAATTTAAAAAAATTTCTTTTCGTAATCCAAGAGATTGCTCATCAGCAAAAAAAGATGCAGGTAAAATAATTGCCATATATCCATTCTTTTTACAAAGATTGTAACTTACTTCTAATCCAACACGAGATAAGTTTGTTCCCCATCCCGCAAATTTATTTTTAGGTTGAGACAAAGGGTATTCTTTTGAAAGAAAAGTATCATAATCTTTCAACGAAAAGATATATTTATCTTTTTCAATATTGTTTAATTCTTTCAATTCATGATAATCAGGTTTTAATAATTCCCATGGTGGATTTGTTAACACCACATCAAATTCTTCAATATATTTTTTTGATAATTTAAAAGTATCGCCTTTTTCACAATAAATATTTAAATCAATACCTATTTCTTTCATCTTTTGTAAATTATTTTTAGCTATCTCTAAACCTTCTGTATCAAGATCTATCAAATATATATCCCATTTAATACTAGGTAATTTCAGAAATATCCATTGTTCAATAAACCAAGTAATTAATCGTCCATCACCTGCAAAAGGATCTATTATCTTTAATTTTTCTTGTCTATAAATATGAGTAAGATCTTGCTGAAAAAATGATTTTAAAATTATATCAACAATTTTTTTATTAGTATAATATTGCCCAGCAATACGTACTTTAAACTCCTTCTGTATATCTTGAGAAAATGTTGAAACTACATTGTAATGATTCATTAATATTCTTTCTTTATTATTAAATAGAAGTATATCTTCTTTTCTAATTTTTTTTAGAAAACAGGGTCAAATTGTCATATTTTTAAATCTAAAGCCATATCAATTTACTAATATAAATATTTACCTCATTTAAAACTATATTATTAGGATATATACCTAACAAGAAATAAACTCCAAAAACACTCAATAAATAGAGACTTATCCATAGAAAAAAGTACCCTAAAAAGCTAAACCTAGTAAAAAGACATTTCAATCCTCTATAAAAAAGATAAGCTACAAAAAATGAACCTCCATACATCACTAACAGATTCATAGGTGCAACTTCTCGAATCATTTCAAATACTACTACAGAGATAGGAATCAAAGGCAAGACCAACAAATAAAAAAACTTATAGATAAAAATCCAAAATGGAATCACCATCACTAAAACAAAAATCTCCATCAACCCAAAATTAACTTTAGATTTTGGTCTATAGTCTTTATGTTTAACAGGAAGAGACTCATAGTTCTCTTTACTTGGAAATATCTCTACTCCATACTCCTTATCTGGATTATGTCGATAAGTCCATTGCATCATAAACTCCTTTTTCTATTTAAATAAAAATTATCAAATAGCTTAACTCAATAAGTCATCAATTGTCAACTCACCAGAGATATTCAAACTGTTATAGGCTGCATTACGTGCCAAGCCATAACTGGTTAAGAAGACCATTTTAAGTTCACCTTTTTGTGTTCTTTTCAAACCATATTTTCTAAACATCACCATCTTATTTATCATGGTTTGAGCATACTCTTTTGAAATCTCATACTCTTTATTATAGAACTTACATTCAACAATATCATAGATACCATTTCCATACTCGACAACCATATCAATTTGAGCTCCTGTTTCGCCCTCTTCTTTGGCTTTAGTCTCCCAATAGTAGACACCTGTTAAAAGTCCCCCTGCCCCTCTCGCCTTGAGATAAGTTCTCACATTAGTAATTACCACCATCTCAAAACTTAGACCTGTCCATAGGGCGTACTTTTGAGAACCCACAACAGAGTTCCAATACCCAATATCAAGGTTAGCAATATCATTACGACTCAGCTCTTTAATCCATTTATGATGAAACAGAATATAAGGGTCACTTACAATGTATCGAATCCCTCTTTTCTTATTACCAAACTTACTAATCCCTTGAATAAAGCCTGAATCTTCCAGTTCAGCAATCGCTGAAAGAAGTTTTCCTCCCATTGGTACACCTAATGCTTTTGTAAGTTCTGTAGCTGATAAGCCTCTTGACTTATTACAAAGAGCCTCAACCAATACCTTATGATAGTCTGCTCTCTCCATAAACAAAGAACGAAAAACAGCATGATATTCATTGAACATAAACCCTTCTGTATTAAAAAATAGCTTATCAATATTGGTAGAAATGGAATCTCTTGCATCAAGATAGCTAAGGTACTTCGCTACTCCACCAAATACCATATAAAGCTCCATAATGGATTTATTATCAAGATTAAAGCCCCTCTCCTTAATTAAGTACTCTTTTGTTTCATGCAAATCAAAAGGGTACATCGGAATCTTATGGGTTAACCTTTTATAGAGTGGTCCAGTTGATTCTTCAAAGATTTTGTTTTTAATCCAAGAGGCGTTTGAGCCACAAATAATAAGAACAATATTTCCACGCTCTTCACAATAGGTATTCCAAAAGTACCCTAAAGCAGAGAGAAACCCATCTTTATTATTGGGGTCAATCCATGGGATTTCATCTAAAAAGATAATCACTTTCTCTTTATGGTTTCTCTTTACAACTTCATCATCAATCGTATATTTTAGAAATCTAAAGACGGCACTCCAATCAGAAATAGGCTCTGTTGGTTTAACCCTAAACCACTCATAGATTCTATCTATAAAGTTTTCCATCTGAATCTCTTTAGGAAGTTCAGAGAACCCTGTATAGTTAAAGAAGAGACACTCTTTTCGATGCTCTTTAAACATATAGTTAATTAGGTAAGTTTTTCCAATTCGTCTACGACCATAGACAGCAGCAAAAGAGCTTCCTTTACTATCACATATATCACTAAGAATTTTTAACTCTTTTTTTCTTCCAATCATTATGACTCCTAAAAAATCTATTTATCAATGACTTATTAATCAAATAATAGCATATTTATGAATTTATCTAACTATTTTTATACAGATAAATCAAAATATAGACACTTTTTTGATTTATTGCCATATTTTTATATAGATAAATCAAAATAATGGCATTTTTTGAATAAATAATATAAAGTTTACAAAGTATCAGAATTTAAGTAAAATACTCTTCTCATACCCAAGGAGTCAACAATAAGCCGTTATAAATATTTGCCAAATGATAGAACCATTACTCAAGAAGATGTCAAAAAAATCAATATTGATACGATAGAGTTCAATCACTTCTCAAAAGATGAGAGAGAAACCATCAAACTCATTACCTATGCCTCTATCATTAAAAATCTTCTTAATCTACATAAGCAAGATGAGAAAACAAAACTCATGGAAAAGCTCATTTCTGATTTTAATAAACTCTTTAAGAAACAGGTCCAAAAAGAGAAAGAACTCTGCTTACTCTCAGCCCTGCTTTCTGAAAAACTTTGGGAAGATGCTACTAAAGTTTATAAGGGTAAATCTTTTAAAATTGAACTCTCCCATCTCATTCTATGCATATGGCTTTTTGAAGAGAAGAGACTCCAAAAACAGTTTCTCTATAGTAAACAAAAAATCGGAAAAATTGCACAGGCATTAAAAACAGATGATGCTGCCATTGTAGAGAAAAATAATCGAGATCTGGCAAACCTTATTAATCAAGAGCTGCATAGATACTTAGAGATAGAACTTCCTCAGAAGAAATCTTTTTTATCACAACTAAAAAATAATCCTCTATCTTAGACTGATTCTGTATGTCTACATTTTGGATAAGCACTACATCCTAAAAAAGTCTCTTGAGTCGTTTTATTACGTCTCTCCACCATTACAGAAGAGCATCGACAACAAATAATCTTAGGGTCACTCTTGTAGATAAAAGAGGGCTGATTCCTCTTATTAAGAGAGTTAATATGTTCCCTATTGGTCGCCCTACTTTTCTCTAAACGTTGATTATTTAAAACATCCATCATAGAAAAAAGTTTTTCCTCAGAAAAAATAGTTCTTTGAAAACTTTTAATATACCCTATATATGCCCCTCCATGAAATACATTTTTAGGCATTGCAGTTTTAAATTGACTCTCTCCTACAAACGTTACAATAGAGAAAAGCCCCTCTTTAATATTCAGAACCTCTTCAAGAGCTTTAATATGTCGATAGTTCTGTAACAGAGGATTTTGAAAAGTATATTTTTTTCCATAAATACTCTGCGTCCAAGACTTTTGATGCTCTGAACCAAAAATCCACCCTTGCATATTTTTTGTCTCAATTACAAATATCCCATAGGGTGAAAGAATAATATGATCTATCTGAGTAGTCGAACCATCTTTTAACCGTAAAGTAATATCTGTCATCTTTTGATATATCGCCCCATTCAATCTCAACCCATTATTCAGATTGACCAATGCCTCACCAACCTTACCTTTAAAAAATGGACTTTTGAAAAAAGCAATAACCATAGCAAAAAGAAAGAGATAGATAAGTGAAGATAGCATTCATAGACTCCAGAATAGAAAGATTTCAATATTATATTAAATTTTAATTAATTTTATAATATAATAGATTTAATTAAATTAAATTAAAATAAAGTATATAAATGAAAAAACTATTTATAACCCTAATATTACTTAGCTCATTATCCTCTGCATTCACTTTTGATATATGGGAATCAAAAATAACGCTTGATAAAGCAATAGAAACAGCAAAATCTAACAACTTACCTCTTTGTAAAGATGGTATTTTCGGTGTAGGAAAAGAGTTTAAAGAGAGTTATCTCTACCTTGAGAAATATCCAAATAATAGAATCTTTAGATACACTACAACACTTCTCAATGAAAAAGCTACGGTATATCTCTACTTTACAAAAAACAGTAAAAGACTTTATACTCTAAAAGTAAGATGGATAACAAGAAAAAAAGAGTTTGTTGATACGCTCTATAAACTCCTAGATGAAAAGTATGGAAAAAGAGAGACCGTAATCAGTTCTAACTTTGGAGATCTCATTCTTGCTAAAAAACGTCAATGGAAACCAAGTGACGAGACAATTATCCAAACTAAAACAAGTATGGCAGGTACTGAACTAAACTATTATGATGTCGAAGAGAGTCATAAAGAAGAAGAGGAAAGAAAGAAAATAAAAATAGAAAAAAAAGAGAAAGCACTTATTAAAGATGCTAATAAATTTTAAAGAAAATAAATGAAAAAAATAATATTACTATCTATTGCCTTTATAAGCCTCTCTTTTTCTAGAGAGATACCAAGCGATAACAAAATACAAGGACGACTCAATATCATTAATGGTGCATCTGCTGAATGTGTTATGCACCAATTCTATACTCAAAGTAGTTGGGTACAGATTGAAGGAGAGATTGGACGAAACGGAATAGATGG
>Ga0256826_1002344_pt1 | contig 11572 bp, 11 predicted proteins | sample CV79metaG_FD_185975 | JGI IMG/M metagenome (GOLD analysis project Ga0256826, IMG submission 185975) | Hydrothermal vent microbial communities from East Pacific Rise, Pacific Ocean - CV79 | ecosystem: Environmental > Aquatic > Marine > Hydrothermal vents | place: Pacific Ocean: East Pacific Rise... | reverse complement strand
TTATTTGAGCTAGACCAAAAACAAGATTATCAACATCTTTAGTTGTAATAACTCTATCATATACTCTAAATTTTTCTATCTCATTACAAGATAGTGCTACATCTCCGTTATGAATACCAAGAAGATGAGTAATAGTGAAACCGTCTATATTTACCTCTTTTTCACGAGCAACTTGTTGTACTATGTTTATTGCTTCACCTTGATTAGGGTTAAAAAATCTAACAGCCATCGTGTTACTTTTAGAAAATGTTTTTTTATTGTTATAAGTTTTATGATCACTTCCATAATAAGCATATACAAAAAGATTTTCTGGATTTTTTTCACAGTAGTTTATTAGAGTATCTAAATCTTTTTTTGGTACTTTCTTTTCACTTTTGATTATGAGTACATTTTGTCCACCAAATAGTGATGCTTGGCTTAGATGAGCTTTTGCAGTAGTAAAATCATATTCATCATGATAAAAGTTTAAAACAGATGCATCTTCAATAGTTGTTAGATTTTTTGTATATAAATCTATAAGAAAGTTACTCTCTCCAAAGAAAACAAAACTATTACTTATTGTTTTGTTTTGAAGATGTTTATCAAACTCATTTTTATACATCAGTACTTACAACCCTTACAAATATCTTCGCTTTTGCAATATCAACTTTATCAATGCAGACTATTACATCTTGAAAAAGTACTACACTTTCAGTTGAGCTTACATGTAGACGCGCACCTTTTATCTCATCATTTAAATCAGCTTTAATTTCTGGGTCAGTTCCGCTAATACGTGCTTTAAACTCTTTGTTAATATTTTCTCCAGCCCATCTTGCAAATTTTCTATCCATAAAATCTACCTCAATGGTACTAGCTTCACGCTCTTTTTCACTTATAACCATACTTAGTGACTCAATATTTCTCAGAACATAAGAACCTTCTTGGGTATCATTATTATTTATAGCTTTTAAAAGTCTATGAACAATTAAATCAGAATATCTACGAATTGGAGAAGTAAAGTGAGTATATGCCTCAAATCCTAAACCAAAGTGTCCAGAGTTCATAGGTGCATATCTAGCTTGCATTTGTGAGCGAATAATTAGAGTATCTACTTCAGCTTCTAAGTTCATTTCTCTAGCTTGTCTTTGAATATCTGATATGGTCTCTTTTATAGTCTCTTTTATATCTATAAACATACCAATACCAGCTAACTCTTGGTAAAGTTTTTGGATTTTTGCTTGACTTGGTGGCTCATGAATCCTAAAGATACCACGTTCAAACTGAGCTGCCGCTTCTTTGTTAGCTAGTAACATACAATCTTCTATAAGTGCATGTGATGGTGTTTCTTGGGCTTGCTCAGTTGAGACTAAATTGCTTTTTTCATCAATAAACATATCAAGTTCTGTTGAACGAAAGTCATAACCAATTTTAAGACGTTTTTCTTTTAGCGCATCGGTAACAACCCTGAGTTTTGTAAGTGAGTCAAAAATTTCTTGCTCTTTTTTATTTGTAGCTTTTAGTTCACCATTAAAATATGCGTCTATTTCTTCATAGTTAAAACGTCTATCTGAATGAATAATCGCTTCATAAACAGAAGATTTTACTACTTTTAAATTCTCAATATCTAACTTCATTTCAAATACATAAGCAAGTCTATCAACATGAGGCTGAAGTGAACAAAGTGTTTCGCTTAGTTGTCTTGGAAGCATTGGAATAGAGCGATGAGGCAAGTAGATAGAAAAACTTCTGTAAATTGCTTCATTGTCAATAGCACCAAAAGGTTTAACATACTCACTAACATCTGCAATTGCTACATAAAGAGTTTTATTCTCATCATTCCAGTAAATTGCATCATCATAATCTTTTGCAGTTACAGGATCAATGGTAGAAAAAGCTAAAGAGCGTAAATCTTTTCGTTTTGGATATTTTTTAGCATCAACCCCAGTAAATGAAGTAGCAATTTCAAGAACTTCTTCTTCAAATTCATCATGTTTATTAAATTGAGCGAGAACTATTTTTTCATCAACTAGTGGATCTTTAATATTTCCAAGTTTTTCCATAATTTTATAATCTTGGTTACTTATTTTAAACACATCGCCAATCTCATATGAGTTTAATTCATCAACACTTAACTCAACACCAGCTGGATAATCAGTTTTTAAATCTACTAAAGATTTATGTCCATCTTTCTCTATTATATAACCAACACTGTAAGTTACAGCACGACCAACTATCTCAGCTATTTTTGCAGATGGTTTTCCACGAACGCCTAAAAGTCTTTGCGCAATTATAAGGTCACCCTCTTTAGCTTGACCTAAATCACCCTCACCAATAAATAGATCCCTAGTGATTTCACCAATAACATTTAAATAAGCAGTTCCTTTTTGGATAAGACCTAAAGTTCCAGCACGATACTTTGAGTGAAATTTGTAAATATTATTTTTATGAGTTATATATTTTTTTACTAAAAATTTTTCTATATGTAGAGCTTCCGAGGGTGATATATCTTGCTCACTCAAACCATGAGTGAGTCTAATAAGAAGTGATTTCAAAATTGGTGTTAAGCGTTCTCTACAGCTTTGTCGAATGCTTCAAGGTTTAGGTCATATTTAGCTATTAACTCTCTTGCTTCATCTTTACTCTCATCAGTAATAGCTCCATTAATTGGAACAGCTACACGAACTACATGTAAAATTTGAGCTGCTTTTTTATCTTCATCTTCCGCATTATCTGGATTTTGGCAGTTTCTAATTACATCAACTAATCCAGCTTCAAATCTCCAATGTTCAAAAATTGTAGCAGATACTTCAGGTGTATTTACTCCAAGAATTTCCATTTCAGCTGCTTCTACATCTTTAAGATTTTTAAGTGCATCACGAAATTCTTCTTCTTTATTATCAGACATAATTTGTTGAGCAATCAAAACTTTACCAATTTCAACTAAAAATGCAGCAGGAGATAATACACCAAGAAGTCTACCCTCTGTCTTTAAACACCATGCAGTCATAAGACCATGTTGTTTTTTAGAAAGTGCTGAGAACATATCGTTATTTATACCATAAGGTGATAAATCTAATGCAAAACTTTTTTTAACAATACTTGCTAGTGCAAAACCACGAACAGTACCCATTCCAAATAGACCAACAGCTTGGTTAATTGCGTTAATTTCACGAGAAAAACCATATAGTGGAGAATTCGCAGCTTTTAAAATATCTGCAGTTAAAAGAGGATCTTTTTCTAAAATCTTAACCATATCGTTAAAACTACTATCTGGATCTTGGTAAACTGCTTCAATCTGCATAGCAGACTCTGGAAGTGGTGGAAGTTGTTTAATCTTTTTTAGTATATCGTCAGTCATATTATTCCTCTTTTAATTGATATTATCAAGTTTCATAATACAATTATAGTACATGTAGATAAATTAATACTGAATATTTACAAAAAATTGATATTATTTTCCTAATAAAAAATAAAAAGGGAAATTTATGTACAGAGATGCAATGTTAACTCAACTAGGTTATGTGCCAAATGAAGCTTTAGTAAGCCAACTTAAAAGAATTGAAGAAAATACAACTGGATATGAAAAAATACAAAAACACATTATGGATTTACATGATCACTTAAAAGTTGATGGTTCATTTGTGGCACTTTCAAATTCTAAAGATTATTTTAAAATAAAGGTTGAAGCAATAAGTCCAGAAATTGCACAAGAAGCACATGAAAAAATTGCACATTTTTCTGATAAGTTCAAAGTAACTGTAAATAAACTTGACAATAAAGAGACGTACTATATACTTGGATTTAATCACTAAATAATGAATCAAGTAGAACCAATGACGCTAGAAGGCTATGACCTTTTAGTTGAAGAATTTAAATTTCTAATAGAAGTAGAAAAACCAAAAACGGCAGAAGAAAAACTTGTAGCTGCAGCACAGGGTGATAGAAGTGAAAATGCTGATTATCACGCTGCTAAAGAGAAACTTCGCTTTATTGATAGAAGACTTTTTTATCTCAACTCAATGATAGAAAAATCACAAATAGTAGATCCTTCTTCATTTAAACATGCTAAAGTTTCTTTTGGAAGTACGGTAACACTTCTACATGTAGAGAGTGATGAAGAAGAAGTTTATACAATTTGTGGAACATTAGAATCTGAACCAGAAAATGGGCTTATTACTATACACTCTCCACTTGCTCGTGCTATGATTGGTAAAGAGCTTGATGATGACTTTAAAGTACAATTACCAAAAGGTAAAAAAGAGTATGAAATTTTAGAAATAGAGTATAAAAATATTTTCTCATTAAAGCAAAATATTCGTACAAAAAAAGACTTTTCTTTTCATTAAATTTTCTTTTTACTACTTATTAGATATAATCCATTTTTAAAAACCAATTTTTAGGATTCCATCGTGAGCCAACAACTTGAAAACATTGAAGAACAACTAGCAAACCATAAATTATCTGCTGAGGATTACACACATATTAAAGAGATTTTAGAGCGTGAGCCAAATCTTGTGGAGCTTGGAATTTTCTCAGCTATGTGGAGTGAACATTGTTCTTACAAATCTTCAAAAGTACACTTAAAAGGTTTTCCAACTAAAGCTCCTTGGGTTATTCAAGGTCCTGGTGAGAATGCTGGTGTTATTGATATTGGTGATGGTTATGCTGCTGTTTTTAAGATGGAATCACATAACCACCCTTCATTTATAGAACCTTATCAAGGTGCTGCTACTGGTGTTGGTGGAATTATGCGTGATGTATTTACTATGGGTGCTAGACCTGTTGCTTCACTAAACTCACTTAGATTTGGTAATGTTATGAATGATGACAAAGTTTCTGCTCATCAGCGTTACTTAGTTCGTGGTGTAACTGAGGGAATCGGTGGTTATGGAAACTGTATGGGTGTTCCAACTATTGGTGGTGAAGTAAGTTTTGATGAGTGTTACAACGGAAATATCCTTGTAAATGCTTTTAACTTAGGTATCGCAAAATCTGATGAAATTTTTCTAGGAGTTGCTGAGGGTATCGGAAATCCGGTAATGTATGTTGGTGCAAAAACAGGTCGTGATGGTCTTGGTGGTGCAGTAATGTCATCTGATAGTTTTACGGAAGAGTCAAAATCACTTCGTCCTACTGTTCAAGTTGGAGATCCATTTACTGAAAAACTTCTACTTGAAGCTTGTATGGAACTTTTCAAAACTGACCACGTTGTTGGTATCCAAGATATGGGTGCTGCTGGACTTACAAGTTCATCTTTTGAGATGGCTGGACGTTCAGGAAGCGGTATGATTATGCATCTTGACAAGATACCTGCTCGTGAAGAAAATATGACCCCTTATGACTTTATGCTTTCAGAGAGCCAAGAACGTATGCTTCTATGTGCTAAAAAAGGAAGTGAACAAGCTATTATCGATATCTTTGAAAAATGGGATTTGGATGCTGCTGTTGTTGGTGAAGTAACTGGTACTGGAAATATGGAACTTTTCTGGCACGGAGAGAAATGTGCCGAGGTTCCTGTTGACCCAGTTTCTGAAGAAGCACCAGAACTTAATCGTCCTATGAGTAAACCAGCTTACTTAGCAGACCTAGCATCTGTAACTATAAATGACTTTGACAAAGTTTCAAATCAAGATGCGTTTAATACACTTATAAAATCTATGGAAGTTGTAGATAAATCATGGATTTATACTCAGTATGACTCAATGGTACAAACAAATACTATTAAAAATGGTGGTATGCTTGACGCTTCTGTAATCCGTGTAAAAGAAAATGGGAAAGCATTAGCAATGTCTGCTGATTGTAATGTTCGTTTTTGCTACATTGACCCTCGTGGTGGTGGAGCTGCAGCAACTATGGAAGCTGGTAGAAATGTAGCAATGAGTGGTGCTCGTCCTTTAGCTATTACTGATTGTCTTAACTTTGGTAATCCAGAAAACCCAGAAGTTATGTGGCAATTTGGTCAAGCTTGTGATGGCATCAAAGAGGCTTGTTTAGAGCTTACTACTCCTGTAATTGGTGGAAATGTATCTCTATACAATGAAACAAATGGTGTATCAGTTTTTCCAACTCCATCTATCGCAACTGTTGGTGTAAATGATGACCAAAACAATGTACTTATGTCTTCTTTTCAAAACGAAGGAACGGCACTTTACTTAGTTGGAGAGAGCAAGTCAGAATTTGGTGGAAGTCTTTATATGAAAGAGATTTGTGGAACTGTTGCTGGAGTTATTCCAGAGATTAACTACAAAAATGAGCTTGCTCTTTGGGAGCTTGTAATAGAAGCTAATAAAAAACATTTACTAGAATGTGCAAAAGATGCTTCAAGTGGTGGTGTAGCTATTGCATTAGCTAAAATGTCTGCTACATCTGGTCGTGGTTGTGATGTTGAGATGAGTGTAGCTGATGAGCGTGATATTTTTGCAGAGTCAATGTCTCGTGCTATCATCGAAGTAAAAGAAGAAAACATAGAAGCTTTTGAAGCAATGCTTGATGAGTCAATGGCTGTAGAAAAAATCGGAACTATTGGTGGAGACACTTTTAGATGTAACGATGTTACAATGTCAATGGATGAGTTAAAAGATAAGTACTTTAATACTTTCAAAAAAGTTATTGAGAGAGATATTTAATCTCTCTTTATACTTAAAAACTTACTTTATTTTCCCTATAAATAGCTAATATTTCTGCTCTGTATTCACTAAGTCTATATATAATAGAAAAACCTTGATAAACTAATTTTCTAGTATTTTTAGCTATATCTTCAGAAGGTCTACCTGATTTTGGAAAGTGAGATAACATTTCAACTATAAATAACTTCATTTTCTCTAAATAAGCATCAGCTTTATTAGCATCTTGAGTTTGTTCAAAAATATACTTTGCTTGGGAGATTAGATGTTTTGTAGCAGTTTTTGAAAATACTATCTTAGTCATATTTAGTCATGATAAGAACTTTTTGCTAACTCAAATGCTTCATCAATATCCATAAAATCACCATTTTGTATATCTTGAATCGAGTCTTTTACATCTTGCTTTAGTTTTGCATGAGTTTTATTATATTCATCTAGTGAAATCATAACTACTGTTTTATCATTTTTTGTAGTGATTATAACCTCTTCGTCATTATTACATATATCATCTATGAGTGATTTTAGATTGTTTCTAGCTGTTGTGTAGTTTAGCGCTTGCATAGTTTCGCCTTTTATGACAGGATATTGTCATTATAGCAAAATAAAAAGCTTGTGTAAATTAAAAATAAATACTTATATTAGATACATATTTAACAAAGAAAGCTAAATTTTTACATTACGATAAAATTAAAGCATCCCTGATTTGTAAAAATGCTATCAAAAATTCAAACATCATTCTCCACAATATTTCCATAAAAATAAACATACTTATAAAGATAATAAAAACTTTTGGTGCGTTGTTTTGAAATGGTTTATATATCCCTTTAGTGTATATATATATTAAAAATGGAACTACAATAGCACCAAGATAATAAAATATAAAAAGCATTTGTTCACTTATCATAGTTTTAAAGGTAATTATATCTATAATCTCTTGCATTATGTTCCTTCTAATAATTTTAATAACTCATCATCTAAAATTTTAGGAATATTTGCTACTTCATTTATACTTTTATAACAAAATTGACTTTTACAATAACAAATCACACTCTCATCAATTCCATCAAGTAAACCATTTATAGCTTTATTTACAAATTTATATGCCATTAGTCTATCATGAATACTTGGGTTTCCACCACGTTGAATATGCCCTAGTATGCTAACTCTTGCTTCTATACCTATCTCTTTTTCAAACCAATCAGCGATATTTTGTGAAGTATCTTTAATACCCTCGGACACAACAGCTATAAAATATCTACGACCATTTTTAATTTGTTCTTTAAAATCTTTTTCATACTCTTTTAAGTCATACTCTTTTTCAGGAATTAAACAAAGTTCAGCGCCACTTGTTAAAGCAGAAACAAGTGCTAGATAACCACAATCTCTTCCCATAGTCTCAATCACAAAAGCACGTTTAAATGAAGATGCTGTGTCACGAATGGCATCAATCGATGTTTTTATAATATTTAAAGCGGTATCAACACCAAGACAATAATCAGTACCAGTAATATCATTATCAATAGTAGATGGAATACCACAAAATTTTATGCCATGTTCTTTATAAAAAATATCCATTCCACGAAATGAACCATCACCACCAAGGACTACTAACATCTCTACATGTAGAGCGTCTAGGTTATTTTTCGCAATTTGGCGATACTCTTGAAGCATAAATCTTTTGCTTCTTGCCGAGCCTATTTTTGTTCCACCACGAGTAATAATTCCAGATACATCTTTATAACTAGCTTCTTTAATATTGTTATCAATCAAACCCTCAAAGCCATCATAAACAAAGTAAGGTTTTAATCCTTTACTTTGTGAATATTCTACAAAATGTTTAAGTGCTGGATTCATTCCAGACACATCACCACCAGAACATAAAATAGCAATATTTTTAGGCATCAATAGTTCTTGGAATAGTTATGGTGAATTTTGCACCATCATTCTCATTTTCAACTTCAAATACACCTTTAAAATATTGAGTAATAATATTTTTGCTCATATAAAGTCCTATTCCAGTTCCTAAACTTTCATGTTTTGTTGTAAAATAAGGATCAAATATCTTAGGTATAATATCTTCGGGAATACCACCAGCATTATCATGTACAATTATTTCTATATACTCCTCGGAGTTTATTATTGAGCACTGAACTTTTGGATTTTGGATATTTTTTTCTATTAATATATCTTTAGCATTGTTTAATAGATTTATAAATACTTGCTTAAGTTCCCTATCGTAACCTAATGCTTCACTATCTAATTCTCCAGATTCCATAATATTAAAGTTTATATTATGTTTTTCATATTCTACTTTTGCTATAAAAAATGCTTTCTCTACGGTACTTCTAACTAAAAATTTTGATTTTTTCTTTTCATCACTTGTTAGTTGTCTAAAATCATCAATTGTTTGACTCAAGTAAGCAGTATACTCTTTAACTTTTGCAGATGTTTGTAAAATCAATGAAGCATCCACTTGAGTTAATTCATCTAGTTCAATATCAAATTCTAAGTCATTAAGTACATTATTTATAGCACCTATTGGTTGTCGCCATTGATGTGCTACATTTGACATCATATCTCCCATTGCAGATATTCTATTTTGTGATTCTATAATTTTTGCTTGTCTCTCTTGGTCTGTAATATCTCTATGAAAACCAGTAATCCTAATTGGATTTTGATCTTTATCAAAGAAAATATTTCCAACATCTTCTATGATTAAGCGTTCAGAATTTTTTGTAATAAGTGGATACTGAATTCTAAAATGTATATATTCTAAAGCTTTTGGATATGTTTCTATAACATCATGCATAGCTTTATGATGCTCAAATCTATTTTCATCAGGAATTAAAGATAAATAATCTAAATAAGTTAGTTTCTCATTATTATTTAATCCAAGCCTTTTTTTCCACCCATCACTGAGATAGAACTCTTTTTTAACTAAATCATAGTCCCAAAATCCATCACGAGAGGAGTTTATGACAAATTCAAATCTATTAATCTGTTCTTGAAGTTGTATATTTTTATCTTCAATAGTATGTTCAAAATTTTCTTGAGCTAACATTTTGTCAGTTATATTAAACATTATAGATTTATAACCAATTTTTTTATTTTTAATGATTATTGGTGATATATGAGTATCAACCCAAAATGTAGAGTCATCTTTTCTTTTATTTTTTAGTATTCCTAAAAAAGTTTTATTGTTATTTAGAGCTGACCATAGTTCTTTATAGACTTCATCTGTTGTCTCTTCCCCTCTGACTTTTGCATGAGTAAAGCCTATTAGTTCATTCTCAGCATAGCCACTAGTTTCACAATAGTTTTGATTTACATAAGTAATAAGTCCATTAATATCAGTCTCACTAACAATAACATTTCTATCAAATATATTTTTGTCTTCTCTTAATTCATTTTGTGAAGTAAGTAAAAGATTTTTTACATTTTCATCATCTGCGTGATGTAACATTATTATAAATGCAATTATAAGTTGCATAATAATAGATATATTTTCCTCTGTAAAAATAAGAGCATTTATTATTAAAAGTATAATCGCAATAATATGAGTTGCTTTAATCCTATAAATAGGATTTGTTAGAAAATTAAAGATATTCATAATTAAGCCTTTTTAAAAAAATTCTACTTCATTTTCTTCTACTTCATTTTCTTCTAGATAATCAATAATCATTTGAATATCATTATGAAGGGAAGCATTATAAAATTTAGGGTCATTCGCTTCTTTTTCCCAAGTACCTTTTCTAAAGGATTCAAGTGTAAGTTGTAGTGATTCAAAATATATACCAGTTTGTTTAACATCATCTAAAAATTTATCTTCTAGAGTAATTATTACATTAGCAAAAGAACTTAAAATATTTGAAATATTGTAGAACTCTACATAAGCATTTAGAACAGATGCATATTTACTATATATATAAGATAATTTTTCAATATAACCTATATTTAAATTTTCATTTTGAAACATTAACATTATATTTGTCTCAAGTTCTTCTGATAAATCTTTAAGCTCATCTTTATCATCTTGTAGTAAAGTTTCAAAATATGAGACATCTTTAGTTTCTTTTGAAGATTCTTTTGAGGGTTTATTTTTTTTATTTAGTTTATTTGTTTGTGATGCTAATTGTTTTAATTTTATTTCTAAAACAATATTAAGCCTACGCATATCATCATTTTCTTTTTCTAATATTTGAGCATAGTTTTTTACTAATTTTTTATCATTAATTATAGAACAGTTTTTATATAAAATTTTTATTAGAGCATCTTTCTCAACTGGTTTATTTAAAAAATTATTTACTTCCATGTTGATAAGAGTTTTTAAAAGTCTAGATTCATCATGTGCAGACAATACGATGATAATAGGATTGTTTTCAATCTTATTAACTTCAGCAATAAACTCTATACCACTCATAATTGGCATATTAATATCGGTCAAAATAAGGTCTATCTTTTCTTTTTTAAAGATACTTATTGCTTCTTGCCCATTTTTTGCTATATACACATTTTTAAAAAGTTTTCCCAATGTACTTTGCATTGAATCTCTTAACATCTCTTCATCTTCAGCATAAAGTATACTTAATGAGTTTGATAGTTCTTTTAAATCTTTTGCACTTGCCACATTTTTTCCTTTTGTATCGAGTCTAAAGTATTGTATCTAATAAAAAATAAATTTAATCATAATGTATATTTAGGTAAAATAAGATAATTTATTTTCAGAGGAAATGTTTTGGCAAAAAGAGCATTAGTAAGTGTTAGCGATAAAAATGGCATAGTTGAGTTTTGTAACTCTTTGGTAAAAAATGGTTATGAGATTATCTCAACTGGTGGAACTTATAAGAAGTTAGTTGAAGCTGGTATAAAAGCTATTGAGATTGATGAAGTTACAAAGTTTCCTGAGTGTTTTGAGGGTCGTGTTAAAACTTTAAATCCTTATGTTCATGGTGGAATTCTTCATCGTCGTG
>Ga0256826_1002343_pt1 | contig 11574 bp, 9 predicted proteins | sample CV79metaG_FD_185975 | JGI IMG/M metagenome (GOLD analysis project Ga0256826, IMG submission 185975) | Hydrothermal vent microbial communities from East Pacific Rise, Pacific Ocean - CV79 | ecosystem: Environmental > Aquatic > Marine > Hydrothermal vents | place: Pacific Ocean: East Pacific Rise... | reverse complement strand
ATGAAAAATTACATATTCTATTGTATTTGATGGTTTTTTAATAAGTTCACTATTGAGATTTATATATGATTTTGCACTATTACAAGAACCCCATCTCGTTTTCATTTGTCTAATTCTAATGTTTTGAATATTTACATTAACAAGGCTAGAATATTTAGCAATTATCTTTTTAAAATAATTTTGAGATTTTAATAAATACCATTCATTTAATAACATCTTTTTTTTCTCAAAATTATCTTTATCTTTAATGAAAATTTGAATATATCCTCTTTGAAGTTTTACACATTCATCTTCACTTTGAATAATTTTTAATCTATAATTTTTGCCTAAATATTTAACATTTTCGCCACTAACATACTCTTTTATTTGAGGTTTATAATTTTCTTGGTAAAAAGCTATTTTTTTACTAATCCAATCTTTTCTTTTTTTCAAAATATACTCAATATGTTCATCAGTAGTAAGTAATGGAGCAGTAAGTATCACTTCACAAGTAGGCTTTACTTTTAAAGTGATATTTTTTATATCTTTTTTAATAATTTGAATAGTTATTGATTCCAATACTTCTAACCCTTGCAATAATTTCATCTAAATTTTCAAATTTAATGTTATGTTCATCTTCTAAGTCCCATAATATATCTTCTATTTGTCCATCTATTTGATTGGTTACATCGCTATTATTTACCCAGTCAGGTTTTTTACTTGCTTCTTTAAATATATTATCAAAAGAGATTGATACACTTTCAACTACTTCACTATCCTTATCTTCTAAAAGTTTAAACTCATCAGATATATTATCAAAGATAGCTCTTGCACATTTGTTGTGTTTTATACTTTCTGGATAGTTTTCATTTTCTTGGTTCTCTTGAGATAAAAGCATATTTCTAACATCTTTTGCATTTTTCAACTTCTCTTCATCTGAAAGTCTATCACTTTTATACGCTTCGATTATTTCTTTTATCCTCAGAGAGAGTTTCTCATAGTAAGCAGGGTTAGAGTCCATTTTTTCTGTTATGGTAGCACTAACAGCACTTAAAATAGTATCTGCCCTAGCATTATCTCCAACTATTCTCTCTATCTCACTCTCAAAGTCTGTATCAAATATATTTACAAGTTTTGTGAGTTGATGGACATCTTCTGCACTTATAAAAGTGTCGAGTAGTTTTTGCATTTGTTTTTCATACTTACCAAAATCTACACTCTCATGATATCTTATCTTTACACTTGCTCTGAGATTCGAGTAAAACTTCATTTTAAGTTTATAATCTTGTATCTCTGATTCACTGAAAATTTCATCTATCTTATCAGATGAAAGTGCAAGTTTTAAAGCTCGTCCATAGTTGGATAGATATTCATAAAATTCTTTTCTAATATCTTCATCTGCTAAAAAAACCTCATAACTCTCTTGGTCATTTTTATTTTCAACACTTTTAAATAACTCTTCTAAATGAGAATAGTATGTCTTAACTCTTGCTATCTCTTCTTTGATGTCAATAACAGTTCCAACTAAATCCTCTTCCTCAAATCCATCAAGTGAAGAGTAAGAAGTTAAAGCACTATCAAGATTACCAAGTAACCCTCTATAATCAATAATAAAACCGAAATCCTTTCCATCATAAAGTCTATTTACTCTAGCGATAGCTTGAAGCAGATTATGCTCTTTTAATTCTTTGTCAATATATAAAATTGTGGCTCGTGGTGCATCAAAACCAGTTAAGAGTTTGCTAACAACTATGAGAAGTTCTATCTCTTCTCCCTCTACAAACTCATCTTTTACTTTTTCAATGTATCTATCTTCATCCCCATACTTCTTAATGATTTTTTGCCACTCTTCATTTATAAATGCCTTGTTGTCATCATCTACACTCTCATACCCCTCTCTGCTATCAGGAGCAGAGATTACAAAAGCAGTTTTTATATCTCCTAACTCTTCAAAAAGTTTATGATACTTTATAGCCTCATACTTACTACTTGTGGCAAGCATAGCTTTAAACCCAGTCCCTTGAATATTTTTGATAAAGTGTTCATTTATGTCAAACATGATCATCTCAAGTCTTCGCTCACTTGAAGCAACTTTTTGAAACCTTGCCCACTTTCTTTTTAAGTCAAGTTTTTGTTTATCATTTAAGTCACGAGAGAGTACATCAAACCTTCTATCAAGTCCTCTTTCATCACTTATCCATTGGTCAACTAATCTTCCCTCATAGAGTAGTGGTAAAACTGCTCCATCTCTTACTGCTTGGTCGATAGTATATTTATGGAGCAATCCACCAAATTTTGAGATGGTACTTTTCTCTTTTTTCATAAGTGGTGTACCAGTAAATCCAAGATAACAAGCAGATGGAAAGACTTTCTTCATCGCCTTATTCAAATCTCCCTCTTGTGTTCTATGTGATTCATCTACAAGTATAAAAATATTTGGGTCATCTAGTATGACTTTCTCTTTTTTTACAGTTTCAAACTTATGTATAAGTGTTGTTATAACACTTTTACCACTTTGAAGCAGTTGTATAAGTTCTCTTCCACTTCCTGCTCTACTTGCTTCTATCTCACTCTTATTAAATGTAGAGTGTATCTGTCTATCTAAATCTTTTCTATCTGTTACTACTACCACTTTTGAGTTAGGTATCTCTCTTTTTATCACACGAGTAAGCATTACCATAGTCAGAGACTTTCCACTTCCTTGTGTATGCCAAATAAGTCCACCACCTCTTCGACCACTAGCATCTAACTTATCTATTTTTTTAATAATTTCTTTAATAGCGAAGTACTGTTGGTATCGTGCTATCTTTTTTACTTTGTTATCAAAGATAATAAAAGAGGAAAGCAACTCTAAAACTCTATTTTTTTCATACAAAGAGTATATAGTACTATCTAGTTTACTTGGGGTTCTTTCTTGAACAAGAGTATTTAACACCTCACTATTGTTCTCTTCCCAAGTAGCCCAAAACTTTTTAGGTGTACCAGTAGTTGCATACTGTGGAGAGTGATTATTTCCAGCTAGTAAAATCTGTGTAAATTTAAAAAGGTGTGGTATCTCTCCTTTTAACTGATTTCGTATCATTTGAGAGATACCTTGCTCCGTCTCTGTTCTAGCACTTTTAAGTTCTATAACACCAAAAGGAATACCGTTTATAAAAAGAACTATATCAGGTCGTCTCGTTTTATCTCTCTCATTTAAAGTTTGTCTTGAAGTGCTAAACTCTTCCGTAAAATAAAAAATATTATTTTCTGGATTTTTAAAGTCAATGTATTTAAGTGAAAAGCTCTTTTTAACACCATCTATCAACTCCTCTTGGTAAGAGTTCCCTAGCACAAGTTGGTCGGTTATCTTAGCATTAGCAGTCATTAAGCCTTCGTTTAAAGACTCATCTAAACTATCTACTGCATTGGCTATATTCTTGGAAGAGAAGTTATAGGTTATACCCTTGTACTCAAAACTATTTAACTTTTGAAGTTGATTTACTAAAACATCTTTTAGTAGTACATCAGATAGTTTTTGATTACGGAAATTTACATTATCTTCTTGTGAGATAAATATATATCCCATTGATTTTAGTAAATCTATTACATTATTTTGTAGTTGTTTTTCTGTTGATATATTTGAGTTCATATTATTTCTCCAATTCATCCAAGTAAGCTTTTTTTCTTGATTGATATATATTATTTATTACTTTTGACACAGTATCTTTCTTCTTCTTTTTTCTATCTTTAATAATTGTTTTCTTGAAGGTATTAGGTTCATCATCAGTATCATCATTTTTAGATTCTGGATGTATTCCCCCTCCTTTCCAATCATTAGTGTATAACCATTCTTCATAAAAGTACAACCATAAATAGCTCCATGCAACTATTGTATTGCATAGTAGCATTTTTGAACTCCATTCATTATAGTCTGGATAATATAAACACAGTCTTATTTTTTTAGAATCATATAGATGTGGGATTTGTTTAGATTTACTAACTTGCCAAATATCTTTATCTAAAATATACACACTAGGAGAATAATTATCACTATGGTATATTATTAAAACTCTATACTTCTTGCTAAATTCTGATGGTGATGCCTCGAACTCCCAATAAAAACAATTCTTATTAAACTTACCAAAACCATTTTTAGTAAGAGGGCAATATCTCAAGTTATTAAACTGTTGAAGTAATGATACTTGATGATATTTTGACACACCTTTAGCTAACATTTAATTTCCAAAAAATGTATTTTTTTTCATTGAGTATGAATCTGTTAATCCCGTTAACGAACCAAGTCCAAGAAGACCATTTGCACGATTACTAGAAACACTATTTGTAACATCTTCATAAACTCTAGATACAGGCACTTTTCCAAAACCATTTTTAAGTGATTCAAATATCATATTTTGACCTACTATATCATTAAATGATTCAAAAAATATCTGAGCATTATTTTGCCAATTATCAAATGCTAATTTTTTATTAGCTACTTCATTCCATCTTTCTGCAAAATTTTCACTTAATGCTTTAGGATTTAAAATTTCATGTTGCCCCTCATTAAACTGAATAAAACATGGCATATATTTTACTACATCTGATAATAAATCAAATTCATTATCATATTGATTATTTTCAATACAATAAGAATATGCTTTTGTTGCTAATGTTGTTATAATTATTGAAATTGGTTTGTCATCTTTATCTTGAAACATTACATCTCTATGTCTTTTTAATATTTGTATATATCTTTTCAAAAGAGGTTTATCAAAATTATTTTCTGGCAACTCAACTACCTTATGGTCTTCTCTCGCCAATATACTACCCAATCCAATAGAAGTTTTAAAAGATGGGACTTTTTCTACTATTTCATTAAACCAAGATACATAATCTTTTGGATTTGATGGTTTCCAGTCTTGTACTTTTCTATCTGGTACTAGCTCACTATTACTATGTACTTCTACATGATTATTTATAGATGGAGTAATATCAAGGTGGAATTCATTTGCATAAGTTATTCTCCATCCTCGTTTTAATCGCCCTTGATCTGGCGATGCATTCATCATTCTTTTATAATCATCGTTTTCTCTTAATCTATTTCCTATCAACCTATTTAATTCCATTGGTTCAATATCATTTGTTGATACATTTGGAGTAAAAAACACTAAGTCTACATCAAATTCATCTTGTCCTAATGGTTTTACAGCAGTCTGTAATTTTAATGAACCCTGAGGGTATATTTCACCATTCATTAAACATAGCTTTTTATCGACTAAGCAATATTCCCCTTCTGATAACCATTTTCCAATTGATGCATATCTCTGTTCTGCTAATTTATATTGAGTGTCTGTGATATCTAGATTAGCACCTAGTTTATCTAAAATAGTATATAACTCATGTTTTGCTTTTGTTGTCATTATTTTTCTCCCAATATATGCTTATCTATAAAGTTTTGAATTTCAGCATGTCTATTTGAAAAATCTTTATCTGCTCTACTCAATAAATTTTTATTTTGTGTAGTATCATCAAGTGGTAGAGTTTTGTCACTTGTAAATGTTAATCTTAATATATTTTCTTTAGGCATTAAAAACTTCAATAAGCTACTATTTACTTTTGTTTGTAAATTTAACATCATAGAAATGAATTTCGGTCCTTTCCAACCAGTTAGAAAACCCCATTTTTTTGTATTTATATGATAATCATTTTCCTCTACACCTGTGCCTATTGATATGACTATTACATCTTTAGGTTCAGCATTAAAAATCTTTTTTGCTTCTGCAAGTGCAACCAAAACAGGGCTATTCGCCCATAGACCTCCATCTGCAAGTAAAAAATTACCTACTTTATGAGGTGGAAAAAATATCGGTGCAGAGGAAGAAGCCATTATTGCATCATACAAAGCAATATCATTATCTCGCACTAAATATTTTTTATTTCCATCACCATCTTTTTGATTATTGAAAGTAGTTTTAAATACAAATTGAGTAGAATTTCCAATATCAGTAGCACATATCAATAGAGGTTTTTTTATATCTCCAAGAACTGTGTTTTTAAAAATAGATTTAAGTTGTTCTTTTAAAGGCTCAGCACTATATTTACTTGTAAAGAGTCCTAATCTAGCAAACCATCTTTTTTTAAAAATATTTTTACCCTCATTTTCATAGAGAGAGATAACCTTGTCTAAATCAATATTTTGAACAATTGCACCTGCAAGAATTGAACCAGTGGAAGTACCTATAATTAAATCAAAATCATTGTAAAAATCTATTCCACATTTTTCTTTTATATTTTTTAACATTTGAGCAGAATATAATCCTCTTATTCCCCCACCATCTAAACTTAATATTCTAAATTTTTTACTCATATTTTCACCCTTACTTCACCAGTTAATAGTTTTTGTACCAGTCCCTTTTTTTGCTCTTTTAACTCAGTAAGTACATTCTTAAGTAAATCTATCTCTTTATCTGTACTAGTTAAAACTTCTGCTATTTTTCGTTGTTCTGAAATTGAAGGAAGTTTTAATCTGAAATTTTTAAGCCATCCTACATTTAAATTTTTTTGTGAGGAACCTGCTACTTGACTATGAACTTGCTTCTTAAAAAATATTGAATTCATCCAGTGTTTGATAAAAAAGTTATAAGCTTTATCATTAACTCTCATAATACCTAAACTTACAAAGATACAAAATGGATTATTGTCAACTATAACTATTGGATTTCCTAATGTGCCTACTCTTCCAAAGAGTATATCCCCTTGCATAGGTTTAGCATTTTTTGTGGACTTTTCAAATTCCTCACTACTTATATATTTTGTATTGTCAAAGGATATCTTTCCTCCATTAATATCTTTTACTGATAAAAAAGGAATACCTTCTTTCACATATCTAGGTGTATAAGTAAGACCTAAATAAAAGTTTGTAATTTCTCCGAGTTTGATGTTTTTCCACTTATCTGTAAATCCATCAAACTGTACATCACCATTTAAAAGATTTTTCATTAATTCTTTTTGTAATAATTTTTTAGATTCAATTAATTTTTTTTGTTTTGAAATTGCACTATCCCAGATACTTAATATTTCAACTACTTTATCTTGTTCTTTTTCTTTTGGATAAGGGATAGGCATATTCATAAAATCATGATTAGTTATATTCATTCTATCATGTCTAGCTCCATAGTTTGCTATACTTTTCATATATCTTAGCCATTTGTTGCTACTAAAAAAGTACTCAAAATATTTAATTTTTTCATTAGAATTTAGCCTAAATATTGTATATAGTGGAGAGACTATTCCTTCATGCAAATGTAAATTTCTATTTATTGGTCCTGCAGGTGCATTTTTTGAAATTCTAGGGTTATATATAAAATCACCTGTTTTAGCGATATAGTATCCACCTAAATTCTTTTGATTTGCTATTTCTCTATCAAAATAATCATTTTGTAAAATAATCCCTCTAATAGCAGAATTAGTAAATACCGTATTTATTGAGATATCAGAATTTTTATCTGATACTTTTATTGCTATGTCTTTTAATCTTTTAACAGTCCAATTGTTAGGAATTATTCCTGCTTTGGATATTTTATATCCTTTTAATACTTCATCCATATCAAAGTCCTAACTCTTTCAAATATCCACTCATCTTAGATTTAATTGCAACTAACTCATTTTCAAGATTTATTATATTAATTTTAGTAGCCTCAATATCAACTACCTCTTCCTCTTCAAAAGTATCTACATATCTAGGTATATTTAAATTATAATCATTCTCTTGTATCTCTTCTAGTGTAGCAACATAAGAGTACTTTTCAAGTTCATAACGATTTTTGTAAGTATCTAATATTTTTTGTATATGTTTATCATCTATAACATTTTGATTTTTCTCTTTATTAAAATGTTCTTTTCCACTTGAATCTATAAATAAGACATCTGTATTTGTTCGCCCTTTTTTATACACTAATATACATGCAGGTATAGAAGTACCAAAAAATAGATTTGCAGGAAGTCCGATAACTGCCTCAAGTAGATTTTCATCAATTAACTGCTTTCTTATTCTACCTTCACTAGAACCTCTAAAAAGAGCACCATGAGGTAGTACTACACCCATTCGTCCATGCTCATTTAAACTTGCTATCATATGAAGTAAAAAAGCATAATCTCCCTTACTTTTAGGTGGTACACCTCTCTCAAATCTTTTGTATTTATCTTCACTTGCATTTTCAGCACCCCACTTGTCAAGTGAAAAAGGTGGATTAGCTACAACAACATCAAATTTTTTAAGATGTTCATTTTCTAAGTGAAGTGGATTACCTATTGTGTCTCCCCACTCTATAACTGCATCATTTATATCATGTAAAAACATATTCATTTTTGCGAGTGATACTGTTGTGCCGTTACTCTCTTGTCCATAAAGTCTAAAGTTGTTATTTCCTACTTCTTTACTTGCTTTTATAAGTAAAGAACCTGAACCACAAGTTGGGTCATAGATTCTATCTCCCTCACTTGCTTCTACAAGTTTTGCAAGAAGAGTAGATACAGCACTAGGTGTAAAGAACTCTCCTCCCTTTTTACCTGCATCTCCTGCAAAGTGAGAGATAAGATACTCATAACTATCTCCTATAACATCATTACCAGTAAGCATACTCGGTCTTAAATCAAGTCTGCTATCACTAAAATCTTCAAGTAGGTGTTTAAGGATTTTATTTCTCTCTTTTGTACGTCCTAGCATAGTTTCACTATTGAAATCTACATTTCTAAAAACACCTTCGAGTTTCTCTTTGTTGTCCTCTTCGATTCTCTCCAAGATTTTATTTATCTCTTCGCCAAGGTTTTCTGATTCTTTGTGTTTGAGTAGATACTCAAATGTGCACTTCTCATCAAGTTTAAATTTCTCACGACTTAAACTCTTTTGAATTCTATCTTGGTTATCGCCATGCTTCGCTTTGAGCTCATTAATCTTTTCTCTGTAAAAATCAGATAAGTATTTAACAAACAACATAGTAAGAACATAATCTTTATACTGTGAGCTATCCATCTTACCTCTAAATGTATCACATGCTTTCCATACTATACCGTTGATTGTTTCTTGACTTGTTTTACTCATTTGACTTCTCCATTTTTTAATATGTTGTTAAATACTTCTTGGTAGTATTTTTCTTTTTGATTTTTCAACTCTTCAAGTAAGTTTATCTCTTTACTTGTTAAATCTAAAAACTCCACTATCTTCTTTTGTTCTTCAAGAGATGGAAGTTGTATTTCTAAATCCTCTAACTCTTTTGTTTTTATCATATTTATAGCTGTACCAGTTATAGAACTATTTAATGCTCTTTTGGCAGTTGTTGAATTTAGGTAGTATGTCAAAAACTTGCTATCCACTTTTGTTTCATCAACTCGTAAAGATGCTATAAATGAGGGTATAACTAAACCACTGTATTTTTCACTGATATTTAAAGCAATATTTGGTTCTCTAAGTCTTAGTAACACATCATTAGTTTGTGTTAAGTAAATCTCTTTGATTTTCTCTTTAGATGCAAAAGTATCTAAATTACTAACTATTAAACTGCCATTAGGATTAAAAGATTTTAAAGTAACTGCACCATACGAAATTATTTCGCTATCAACAGCAGAAGCTTTTTTTCTAGCTGTAACTAATCCAGTTCTAATAGTTGAAACATCTTTTAATCTCAATATCTAGTCCTTTTTATTTGTATATAGTTAAATAATACAATAATATAATTAATAAGTCAAATGTATATTCCAAAATGTTACAATAATTTTTTATTTATAAATATATTTTCAATTATTTGATTGACAGAAACCTGTGTTCCAGTAGTTACCCATCTATCAATCTCATCTTTATCCACAATAACTCTACCTGTAGGCTTATGATAATGAATACCTTCTGTCCACTCATCTTGAAGTAACTTATATATCTTGTCTTTTGAGTAACCTAAATAGTAAGCAGTTTCTTCAACATTGAGCCATTTTTTTTCAATAGTCCCATCTTTTTGTAGCTTTATTAACTCATCTAACTGAGCACTAATTTTCGGAATTTGATTTAGTACTTTAAAAAAATCTTCCATTGTTTGTATCCTTATATTAAGATACATGGTTATAAATCTTAAAAATTTAATCAAAAAAGTAGTTAGATTTACGCGTGTAATGCAATAATAGATAGAAAGTCTCTTTTGTAGCTAAATACGATATATAAGTGATTAATTTGTATTTTGAGCTAAAAATTGACCGTTTTGAACTGCGAGTTTAGCCCTTCGAGGGGCATACTTAGTTCAAGTTCTTCGAACCAAATGGCTTTGCCATCTCTATTGCATTTTATTGGTTCATTTTTTAGTCCAAAAATAAATAGTACTTGAAATCCATAAATGAATTTCTGCAAATAGAGATGGCAGAGCCATATTTTCCTGCCGTCAGCTTTTTTTATTACATCATATATGTTTTAAAAAATCAAGTATTTTTTTTAAAAAGTAAAAATTAAAATAGTGTTTATAATAAAGTATATAAAAACTTGAGGAGACCAAAAATGAACAAACAATTTTTAGCTATCTAGCTTCATATATGCAAATATATTTAAAACCTATTCCTCTTATAAAAGTGTCTTTGACAGTTTTTATATCAAGCATTTTCGTACTTTAGTCTTGTAAAAAGAAAAGTACATTTTTTAATCTGACAGCTTTACCTAATAGTATTTTAAAAATTATCCTTACAGGGTCCTTATTCAAACCATGCTTAACGTATGGAATTTTAAAACAAAGGATCTGCTATGGGATTTAAAATAAATCATAGAAAAAGAGCAGCCAAAACTCTTGGCATTAGTTTAGATGAAATGAATGAGTTATTAAAACGAATGAATGGTCATTTTAGAAAATTTGGTATAGATAATGATGAGATTGCAAAATCATTTTTTATTCTTAAACATATACTAGATAGAAAAGAACAACAGAGAACATATTTATCTATTCCTATTTTAAAGTTTACGCATAAAGGTGTCAAAAAATATAGAGTTGAAATAGTAAAAATGTTTGATGATGGTTTGAGTATAAATAAAATCTATCAAGAATTGAAGCTAAAAAAGGATGCACCATCTCTTTCTACTATAAAGAGATATATATCTGCATTGAAAGATTGGAGACAAAATAATGGCTAACTTAAAAGGTAGCGATTTTACTCGCCAAATAAAAGACGTTAATCATCGTTTATCAGCTTTTTCTACTAATAGACATGGGACAAACTCACATAAAACTTTTTCGGATGCTACACGCGTAAAAAGAGATACATATATGAAAGATTTTAAAAAATTTGCAGAAGATAAAGATTTAGATGGAAAACTGAATCAGCTAATGGATGAAGATAATTTATCGGAATTTTTTGAAGAAAGATTAAATGATGTTTCTTTTAATACTCAAGAAGATTATATTAGGGGTTGGTCTGGGATGGTTCAAGGTCTTCAAGAAAGTAACATAACTATTAATCTTGATACTTCATTCTTCAATGAACAAGTTGGAGAATACAAAGATGATGCAATGGAAAAAGGAGAATCGATTGGCGAACCTAAACCCATAACAACTGACTTTCATCCTTTAGACGCAATCAATGGCCTAA
>Ga0256826_1002342_pt1 | contig 11575 bp, 10 predicted proteins | sample CV79metaG_FD_185975 | JGI IMG/M metagenome (GOLD analysis project Ga0256826, IMG submission 185975) | Hydrothermal vent microbial communities from East Pacific Rise, Pacific Ocean - CV79 | ecosystem: Environmental > Aquatic > Marine > Hydrothermal vents | place: Pacific Ocean: East Pacific Rise... | reverse complement strand
ACCTGAACATTCATAAACCAATTGGATTATGTATATTCAAATAAAAAAAGTACACATGAGGTGTTTCATTTTGTAACATTCGGTACACATTGCGTGTGAAAACGGTACGTGTGTAGGTTTGTAACACGTGTGCAAACGGTACACTTGGTCATGTATTCGGTACGTGTGTAGATTCGTAACGTGTTACCAAACGGTACACGTTAAAAGTAAAACGGTACGTGTGTAGATTTGTAACAGTGTTACCAAACGGTACACTTTATTTTATGGTGTGTAGATTCGGTACACTTTGGGTTTTATGCTTTGCTGATTTGTAAACTTAGAGTATGCTTAATAATTTGTTCAAAATATTATTTAATGGGCTTACTCTTTGGCTTACCTGTAACAGACTGATGAGGTTTAAGGTGTCCTGTAGGTTTGTTATGCCTAATTTTATATATAAAATTAATATGTTTTAAGTAGATTTTAAAAAAATGTTTTCATATCATTCAAATACATGATAGGGTAGATTCTACTTATTGCCCTACCCTATCATGTAAATAGGCTTAAAACTTATCTTGAAGAGCCATATCGCTATTATGGCTCTTTCTACTCCTTAACGCTTTGTCTAGCTGTTTTCCAAAATCATCTGCATCAATAATACCATCTTTTGCCATAATAGATATATTCATGTGATTAGTATTATTTACAACATGATTACTATTCTGTGTAGCTGTTTTATTTGTTATGGCTCTCTCTGTCAACAATGACGGTGATTCTAGTTGATGTGGTGAAACTCCACCTGATACTTTTTTATACTGACCAATAAGTAACGACTCTTTAAGCGTAACCAATGGCTTATTTTTATGTATTGGGTTAGTTGGTTTATACAGCAAATTATTAGCAGGTCTTGGGTCTAATGTTTTCCTGTTAATAAAAACACCATCACGAGCCTTATTTAGTTTAATAACTCTTGCTTTCTGTTTTATTGATAGTTCCTTTTGCTTACTATCGCCAAAGGTTAAAGCTGACTTTACAGAGCTAATTGTATTCATGAGCCATTTAAATTTTTTAGATACCCAATCAAAGAGGGTCGCAAAGGGCTTTTTAATCAAATTAGTGACGGTTTTAAACACTCCACCTATTGACTTCCAACTCTTCTTTATAATGCCAATAGGAGTATAAGAAAAAGCCGTTTTAATAAAGCTAATACCATTACTAAAAGAGCTTTTTATACCGTTCCATGTTCTAGTAAAAAAGCCCTTTATAGGTTGCCAATTTTTATATAATAGGTATGAAGCACCTGCTACCCCTGCAATAGCCAAAGATATAGGATTAAAAAGCCCTGTAATAACACCAACGGTTTTAGTTGCCAATACTATCCCTGTTATACCAAGTGCTACAGCACCTAATGTATTTATTAACGGTTTGTTGGCTTGATATATTGATATGCTTGAAGCCATAATATTAGCCATACCCTCAACTATTGGGGGAATAACTTTTAATAGCTTAACATAAGCAGGTACTAGCCTATCACCCATCAATGCACTTTGTAACTTCTTTCTGTTTTGTTCAGCAATTATTTTGGCTTGATTCGTTGCCATTTTTATACTATATTCTGTTTTAACTGACCCCATAAAATTAGTAGGATTTAATTTCTCCTTATACTTTGATTCATAAGATTTTTTATCCTCAATAGTTCCTAGTACTGCTAAGGATTTTTCAAGAGTTTTATAATTACCTTTCATGTTATTAATAACATTCATACCTTGTGACCCAAATTTTTTAATTATTTGTTGATTGGTCATAGTTTTTGATATTTCTTTTATAATCGGTTGAAGTGATGTAACCCCACCTTTTTTAAGCTTTGTGTAATAGTGAAATTGATTATCTGTTTTTTTGAAACGGTCTATTAATATTTTAAAAGAACTCGCTGCCAATTCGGGACTGACTTCAAGAGTATTCATATAGTTTGATATTGCTGTTGCATTTTTTGGCTTAAACTTTAAATCTTTATATACTCCACTCAATCGCCCTGTAGTATCAATTAAATCCCTTGCAAGATTAGAGCCACTTGACTCTAAGCGTGTAAAGGCATTTGTTAGAACATTCATTCCCCCTATTGGTATATTCATTCTTTCTGTCATTTTTGAAAAAGAGGTAGCACTTTCAGCAGGGGTTAAATCCATAGCAACACTAGCCATAACTATATCTCTTGTAAATTTAGGCAAAGCTCTTTGATTTACCCCACTTTTTCCCCCTGCTGTTTGGATTGACGCAATTTCATTAACGTTTAACAAAGAACCCTCTTTACCAATCAAACCAACTTTTATAATTTTTTGTATACCTGTTTTTAATGCCTGTAACTGCTTCTTATTGGCATTGGTTGCCTTGTGAACATCAGCCATACTTGTTTCAAAAGATAAACTCTCTTTAATTGGTTCTAAGCTCTTAATAGCTCCTAAAGCTCCAACGGTTGCCACTCCACCAACTGTTTTTAATCGTGTGGAAATTAATCCACTCTTTTTTTTAGTAGACTGATTGTTATAATCTCTTGCTTTTTTGGCATTTCTAGCAATAGATTTCATATCCTCTTTATCTTGTGCATAACTACCTATTGAAGCTTTATTATTTAATCTAATCGGATTAGCTGAAATTTTAGCCGTTGTAGCTCTAATTTTTCCTAATTGGTTCTGTAGACCGTTTAAGTCTCTCTTGATTTTTCCAAAGTTTGTACTCTTTAATAAATTTATTTTTTCTACAGCTTTAGAATAATGACTTATCCCACTTAATGAAGCCTGTAAAAATTCAGTACCTCTAATTGCTGAACTCATTACAACGTTCATTGCTACTGACGTGCTTCCTACTGACACATTGAATCCTTTATATTTTCTTAGCTTTAATCAAAGATTAAAGCTAAATATATGGAAATTTGTCAACGTGGTTATATTATTGAATAACATTTTTTAAATAATTTGCCAATACACGTTGACAAATTTCCATATATTTAGCTTTAATACTATTGGTTCTAAAGACTACCTTCCTAAAACACAAAACTACAACGCAACAAAACATACAACAAACATTACAACACTGGGTTATATCAAGAAGCCCATCATTTTAATAATGATGGTGCTTTTTAACAGAGGAATTAAAAGAATGGAAGCAAACTCTTTTTCTTTTAATCAGCCTATAGAATTTGTAACCTAAAAAAGGTTACAAGGTTACAAAAAAGGTTACAACCTAAACACCTAAATTTAGGAGTTTAAGAGAGTTTGTAACTTTGTAACCTATATAATGCTAAATAAACAATAAAAAGTAGAAAAGCCGTTAAACGCTTAAATTTAGGAGTTTAAAAGAGTTTTTTTATACGCAAATATTTATATAAAAAAAAAGGTTACAAAGGTTACAACTGTATTTATACGCAAATATTTATATAAATATATAGGTTACATAGGTTACAAAGGTTACAACTATGTTTAAAGCCCATGATATAGGGGTTTGAGCGTGTAACCTTTTTTAGGTTACAAAGGTTACAAAGGTTACAAGCTTGTAAGAATTAAAACAAATTAAAAAATATTTGTTTTTTTCTTTGTTTTATGCTATACTCCTAGTAAATATAAAAACAAGGAGAGAAGCAAATGCTAATAGGAACACCACAAAACACAAAGAGGGTTTTAAAAACTATATCTTTTAGAGCAGATGAAATGCTAGTTAATGAATTTAAGAAGATGTGTAAAAAACATCAAGTAAAGCAGATAACAGTTATTGAAAACGCAATGAAAAAAGCAATAGAGGAAATGAAGCAGATGGAGAAAACGCATGATAGATAATCATTATAAGAAACTGCTAGTAAATAAAAAAAGCCCTATCGGTATAGAAATTCAAAAAATAATAATTGATGAACTGTTTGATTGTTTTATCCAATATGGAAAAGATATGCTTTATATTTCGCAGGGTTTTTTAGGAAAAGTTACAAGCCGTAAAGCGTTTGAAGTTACAGCTTATCAGCACTTAAGTGAAAAATTTGGAAATGAAGAAATTAAGAGCTATGATGAGAAAAAAAATCGCTATAGATGGAATATTAAAATAGATGATATTTATGACACTTTGACAGTCAGGAATAACTATGATTTACTTTGTTATGAGAGTGATTTGTTTTTATCTAGTCAAGAAATAGAGAAAGATAGTCTTACGCGAACTGTAACTGTTAAGACAAATAAACTACACATTAGAAACATAAAAGAGCTTGATATTTCAAAGAGTGATTATGTCGAGATAGTAGAGGATTACAAGAACCATTTTAAATATTTTGATGAGTTGTTAAATTTAATTATTGATATGAGACTAGCCAAAGATAGAAAAGCATCTTTTGTTCATCTTCGAGTTAAAAGTAACTGGGGTAAATCTTTCTTAAGTGGGTTATTGCAAAATTTACAGATAGGGTTTGAAATAGATTATCATAACTTAATGAACAAAGGGGCTAATGATATAGCACCAATCCAAGTAAGAAACTCTTTTGTAATGATTTTAGATGAATTTAATAACTTTAGTTCAGAGATGAAAAAATTATCACATGATTTTAAATTTGCACCTAAATTTGGTATGACCGAAAAAGTAGAACTGTACTTAAAAATTTTGATGTCAGCAGAGAAAAGCCCCTCTTTTAGTGGTGGAGTAGATGACCAAATAGTTAACCGTGTGATGGTGATGGATATAGAGGATAAAGAAGCTTTACGCCTTACAGATAGAGCTATTTATAAAAAGTATGGTAATGCCGAATATATGTCAGTTTTGGAGCGTTACGCATACTTAAAGTTAACTAGTAGATTATCAGAGTATCTATCTATGGAAAAATTTTCAGCTCACAGGGTAGCAGATGAAAGAGTTAATGAATCATTGAAAAAATACAAAATGAATGATGTCGTTAATCTAAATGATGAAACAAAATCAATTATCAATGAAGAGCTAAAAATAATCTTGAATTTAAGTGATATTGAAATGACACCAAGGCATAGAGAGATTAAACGAAACATTACAGAGTTAGACAATGGAACTCTATTTATAAAGCAACCAAAAAGAACCATTGAAGCCATTTTAAAAATGTCTGTTTCTGAATCAGATTATAAAAAAATGAAATGGAAGCTATCAGATTTAGACTCTATTTTAAATATTGTTCAAGACCATACTAAAAAAAGTTTTAGAATAGGAAAAGAAGTACTAAAAGGATTAATTGTTGACATATCAGAAAATAGAAATATTATCGAGGTAACAGAAGAAGATAAGAACGGAAATGTAATAAAGAATCATTCTTTAGAGTTACCACCTAAAGAACAATTTTAAAAGAGCGTGAAAGCTAAAAGATTAAAGATTGTGACCCTTTATCTATTAGCATTATAACAGACCAAAGGAAAAATAATGTTAAATCAACTATTAAAAAATCTTGGATTTAATCCAAGTGCTACAGCACCAACGCGAACCACATATAAAAGCCCATTTAATCCAAGTGAAAAAACTGCTTCATTTTTTGTATTTCCTAACCAAAAATGGAACGGTCAAGAACCGTTAAGAGAATTTAATTATAAGTGCAATAGTACAGGGCATGGAGGGAATATTTTTGATTTTGTAATGAAGTACTACAATTTAGATTTTAAGTCGGCGAAAAATAAAACAAATGAACTTTTAGGAGCTGGACACCAAGAGCAGAATTATCAACAAAAAACAGCACCCTCTTTTTCTTCTAATCAGCCAAAAGAAAAAAGTATTAAAATTAAAAAAACACAATCTTTAAAAAATAAGGCATTGTTTGATTATTTGTCAGATAGAAAAATATCAACTGAGAACGCAAAGAGATATTTAGGTGAAATTTATTATCAGATAGGTAATAAAAATTATTTTGCTATTTCATTTTCAAATGATACAGGTGGTAGAGAAATTAGAAATAAATTTTTTAAAGGTTCATTAGGTAAAAAAGGAATAACTTTTATTAGACCAACAGCCGAAAAAAAAGTATTAAAAATCTTTGAGGGGTTTATGGATTTTTTATCATATTTAGAAATGGCACAAAATAGCAATATAAGCCATTATTTAATTTTAAATAGTGCATCATTAGTTCAGAGAGCTTTGGAAGCTATAGGGGGCGATTATGAGTTAATAGAGCTATATCTTGATAATGATAAAAGAGGAGATGAAGCAACACTATTTTTTATTAATAATATCTCTCATTGTGAGATAAGAGATAAGAGAAATTTCTATAAAGATTTTAAAGATATAAACGAAATGCTTTTAGCAAAATAATGTTTAAATCCGAAATAATCCGATACCTCAAAACAATCCGACATAATCTAAAATAATTACAGTACGGTATAGGACAGGATGGGATAATATCCGTCATACAATAGGTAATATATTGTATTTGGGATTTATTCTTTTTGTACCGTATGCCATACCGTATGTGTACCCTCACGAACCAACCGAAAAAACTATATTTAACCCACTTTGTACCGTATGCCATACCGTAGGGGGTATACCCCACTTTTGACCCCTCAAAATCCAACCTTGTACCGTATGCCCTACCGTACAGGTGATTATATACTACGGTATAAACTACGGTATATATAAATAACTTTAACAGGTGCATATACATAGCATACAGGAGCAACAAAACCACCCTATAAATGTATTGAGTAGATGGGGTATAAAAAACTTTTTAAAATATCTCAAGGTGTTAAGGTTAATATAATAATTGTGTGTGTATAATTGGACTCACAAACATACTAACAGAAAGGAGGAACATGAGAACAAAAAAAGCAACTAAAACAGCAAGGATTCAAATTAAAATAGAGCCTGATAAAAAAGAGCTTTTTGATGAAATTTTAGAGAATAATAATGAGTCAAAAACAGAAGTATTATTAAAATGTATTGATAAATATATTAAAGATAATAGGTAAGAGTTTGAGGGTCACAATCGACAAATTAACAACCCCCAAACAAATGATAACCCACCTCAAAAGAGGTCAAACAAATATATAAATAAATGTTCAGAAAGGCATTAAAATGATAGCAAAAAAATCAAAGAAAAACAACCTAAAAACAGCAACTAACAAACCATATAATCTTAAAAGTATTAAGATAAAAAAAGCCCAAAAAGCAACTAAGAAGAAACTAAAACAGGGCAAGGGGTTAAATCTTTTTTTAGGACTTACAGGGTTTGTTGTTACTACAGGTGCATTCGTTGCATTAATAGTTCCTACATTATCACACGCCGATACAATCACAAAGCATGGTAAAGGTACATTTATAACAGAGGATTTTTCTTGTAAAGTTGCTTTAGCAGATTATAAAGAGCTTCAAAGAGTTTTAGATATTACACCGAGAACAGACTTTAAATATAAAGTATTTTTAGAAGAGTTTGAAGCAGTTACTACCTCTATTAATAATCATAGTGATTGTGAAATTAAAGGGGTTGAAAATGCAAAATAACCCAATGACAAAAGAAGAGTTTAAGACTCAAAAGGAAGCCGTTTTAAACGGTTTCCAAATTTCATCTAAGCCAACAATTAAAAGTATTTCAGCTTTGTTTTTTAGTGGATTAATTTCTACTTTTGGAATTTACAGCATACTTTTATCAATGAATATAGAGGGTAATAATCTTTATAAAGCTATTGGAATTTTTATTTTAATCCTAATTGTTGCTGATACGTTCAAGCGTGGAGCATTAGCCAACTTTTTAAATTCGGTCACACGTAACAACATTTTAGGAAACGTTAAAACTAGAAAGATGCAACTTGTAATAAGTGGGTTAGCTTTATCTTTTATGTTGGTTTTTGATGTTGTAGGCTCAATATCTACGGCTAACTATACAGAGCAATCCTACCGAGACTTTAGAGCTACCAATTCAAAAGAGTTTGAACTATTGGAGCAAAAAGCCCAACAGGGAAAAGATACAAATTCAAACTATACTTTAGAGTTAAAAATATGGAATGAGTTAAAATCGGAAGAAATAGCAAGATGTGCAACACGTAACAGAACGGATAAATATAGAAATATCTGTTTGGATAAGTGGAAAGCTAAACACGCAATGCCAGTTAATCCAAAAGCAGATACAACCGTTAATGTTTCAGACTTTAAGGAGTTAAAAACAGAGACAAATGAAGATTTTTTATCTAGCTATATGTTTTATATTATCTTCTTTTTGGCTATGGCTTTAACTATGTTATTACAGTATACGACCCTAAGCGAAATACTAGAACGTCATGAAGATATAGACGAAACATTAACACCCGAAGTTATTGGAATATTACAGGATAGAATATCAGAGCTTGAAACTAATATGATTCAGCATGAGACAAAGCGAAACGAATTAATTTCAGATAGTGACCGAGAAGAGAAGCACCACAAGAGAAAGTTTGAGAAGCTGGGTAAAGCCATTAAACTATTAGGAATAAATAAAGCAGTAGAAGCAAGGGGCGAAACAGTTAAAAGAGTGGCTAATAATAGTTCATTCCCAACCACAACAAAAAAAGCTGGATTTGTTGATTTTTCTTTTAATCAGCAAGATGAAGAGAATGGAATTGATACATACAGACAGAACCAAGAGAGCGTAAATAATGCAGTTACAGCCGTAAATGATGAGAACCTTATCAAAGCTTTATACTCGACAGTAACAGACGAAAACAGCAAATTGGTATCAAAACCTAATGTTATTGATACCACAAAGAGGGTACAAGTGCAAAAGCTATCAAAGATTTATGATGTATTAAAAAGAAGTAATATTATAGAGCTTAGAGGTAATAAAGGCTATTACGCACTTCAACCACTAGATAATGCTTTACAGGCTTACAGAGAAGAGAGGGTAAAATAAATGAACAACACAATAAATATAGAAGAAGAGGTTATTAAATCATACAAAGCTTTGGAGGGTATTAAAACCCTCTCAAAAGTATCAGCCTTATCAATCAAATCACTTAATGAAGATGATTTAAAAATAGATGATTTCATTGAAATCTTTAACATCATAATTGATAAAGCTGAACAGGTTGAAGAGTCAGTTTCAAAGTTAGAACTTTTAGACAATAATTAAATATTAACAAACCCCCACTTTTTCCTCTGGAGGGATTCGCTGCGATTAGCGAACCCTCTATAAAGCAATTCAATGAACATTCATAAACTTATAAATATATGTACCGTTTTAAGTTATCTTAAAATCTATTATGTTACAATAACGGTACATATAAACGAAAGGTATATCATGAGTGAAGCAATAAGAAGAGAGACTTTTAAAACCGTGTACGGTGTAGAGACAGTTAAAGAGGTATCAGAGCTTTTTAGAATAGAGTATCAAGAACTTAAGAATAATAAAAATGCTTTTGATGAAGTATCAAAATTATTTCAAAAGTATGTTTTATCAATCACCTTTTTATATTCAATCCCATCAATAAAAAACAATCTTTCTATTTTCAGAAAGATTATTAATAAAGAGGGTGGTATATGGAAAGATGCAACAAAATCAAGCTTTTATATTTTTGATGTGTATAAGGCAGTTACAAACGTTACTGATTCAAAGATAGCAAAAAAAGAATCATTTAATAAAAGCATGGCTTTTGATGTTAAATCAGAAATTAAAAGGGTTCAAGATATGCTAAAAAATAAAACATATCCTATTGCTAGAAATCAAAATGAAGAGCAGGTTAGAAGTTATTTTATATCATATTTATTAGGACTCTCAACAGGTCGAAGATTTACAGAGATTTTAAAAACAGTTACCATTGTTAAGAAAGGCAATGGGTACAATTTCAGAGGTATATTAAAAAAAGATAGAAGTCAAAAAACAGAGATAGAAGCAAATCTATTAATATTAACTGTAGATGAAGTAAAAAGCCACATTAAAGAGCTTAGAACCTTTATTAATGCAAAGCTTAAAGCCACAAAGAAAATTACTCTTAAACAGGCAACAGAGCAGGATATAAACTCTATTTTTTCAAAAGTATACAACAATGCAATAAAACGAATTACAGAGGATAAAATCCCAAATTTTCACGAGCTTAGACATTATTACACCATAGAGGGTACAACCGTATTTAAAAAAGGTTCAGAGAGTGATAAGGATACAAGATACAGAATATTAGGGCATCACATCAAGGACGATTCAACACGCACCTATAAAACTATAAAATAATTCAATGTGTACCGTTTTTTAAGCAATATTAAAACCTATTGTGATATAATAACGGTACATATAAACAACAAAGGAACATTATGAACACCATTGAAAGAAACGAACTATTAACAGCACTTTATCAAGTTACATCAAAAGCAGATTTATTGGCTCAATTTGATTTAAAATTATCAGAGATAAACGCAGTATTTAGAGAGCGTGAGGTAAGATTAACAGATGATAAAAGATATACATATCTATTGGAGCAAATTGTTTTTTATTCTCATGCCATTATTTTTGGTCATGGAGTACAAACAGCTCATAATTACAGACAGGCTTTTATGACTACAGCAAAAAAATCTAATTTACTTAGGCTAAGTGGTGATGAAGTAGAAAAAGCTTTCTCTTTTTTAAATAGAACAGAAAAGAAAAATATTATTAAAGCTACATCAGAGGAGCAGAATCAAGCTAATAAAGAGCTTTTAACCAACAATGATGGTTGTATAGCAAACGAAGAAATTAAACGCTTAAAACAGCAGTTAGATGATAAAAAGTATAAACTGGCTAAGGGGCAAAAAGTAGAGGATAAAGAAATATTTATCAAAGTGGCATTAGTTGCATTGTCTACAGGTGCAAGACTTAAAGACATTATGGAGAATTTAACTATATCTACAAAAAAAGGTGTTGTATATTTCGATGATGGGTTAAAAAAAGTTGAGGGTACTATATTGGTTTTAGACTCAAAAACAATACAGTCATATTTAAAGGCTATTAGAAGCCATTACAGCGATAGAATTGCAAAGGGTACTGATATAAGTACAGGTATAAGAAAAGCCGTTAAACGTCTCAATATACCTAATTGTCAAAACACAAATAACTTAAACTCTTTGTATCGTGAGTGTTTATCATCACTAGGGGCAAAATAAGCCCTTTTGTGTGAAAGTCAGCCTACAGTATTAAAACCCTATATAGTGAGCATAAGGGGTTTTAATGAGGTGGTGGAATGAATCTAATATATACAGTTGATTGGTGATTTAGAATATTGGAATATAGTTAAAATAAAATTAAGCATAACAAACCTACAGGACACCTTAAACCTCATCAGTCTGTTACAGGTAAGCCAAAGAGTAAGCCCATGAAATAATATTTTAAACAAATTATTAAGCATACTCTAAGTTTACGAATCAGCAAAACATAAAACCCAAAGTGTACCGAATCTACACACAATAAAATAAAGTGTACCGTTTGGTAACACGTTACGAATCTACACACGTACCGAACACATGACCAAGTGTACCGTTTGGTAACACGTTACGAATCTACACACGTACCGAACACATGACCAAGTGTACCGTTTGGTAACACGTTACGAATCTACACACGTACCGAACACATGACCAAGTGTACCGTTTGGTAACACGTTACGAATCTACACACGTACCG
>Ga0256826_1002341_pt1 | contig 11575 bp, 11 predicted proteins | sample CV79metaG_FD_185975 | JGI IMG/M metagenome (GOLD analysis project Ga0256826, IMG submission 185975) | Hydrothermal vent microbial communities from East Pacific Rise, Pacific Ocean - CV79 | ecosystem: Environmental > Aquatic > Marine > Hydrothermal vents | place: Pacific Ocean: East Pacific Rise... | reverse complement strand
CTAGGTGGTAAAAATGTTCCCCTATGTACACCTACTGCGAACTATCAACCTGAATGGGGTTATTTTAATGTAGTCCAGTCTGGTCAACAAAAAAACAATATTTACACTCAAGTATCAAGAAAACCGTTTAATGTAGATGTTATTTTTGACTCCTCACCTACAACTGGAGACCACCAAGCACCAAATGGAGATATAAATACTACTGTTCTCGTTGAGATGATAGATTTAGACTCATTTGGAGATATAAATGCTTCTTGTGCGAATCCTGACTCTTCATTAAGTACACCTATTTTTGTTGGTTTAAATTTTGACAATGCTAGCTACCAAATACAAGTGCCAACACAGGATACAGATTATTATAACTTCGCAACAAAAAATACAGCTTTTAGAATTTGGTACTTTACAGATGCAAATGCAACTCTCTCCCAAAACTGGGTAGCTAATACAAGTGATAGTACAAGATTACAACTTACTAGTATCTCAGGACTATATGATGAAAATAAATATCCACTCTGTAGTGCAACAGGCACAACTGAATGTTCATCAAACCCAACATCAACAGCATGTTTTAGATGTATTCGCGAGAACTATGCAAAACCTCTCTGTTCACGAGATAACTTTTCAGTTCGTCCTGAGTCTTATGACATCAGGCTTTATGATACCAATCTAACCACAAAAAGTAATCTATCAGACTTCTACCAATATGCTCCGAGATTTGCAACACCTACAGGCAATATGCAGTTAACAACAGACTATAATTATCGTTTTGACATCTATGCAACTGGTCACGACTCAACAAATAAGGTTCCTCGATACACTCGTTACTTTAATAATGGCCCTGACTATAATGCAACGATGATATGGAACTCCACGAAAACAGGTTGTAATGATACAGCAAGCAGAAGCATCGCCTTTTATGTAAACAGTGGACTTATGGAGAAAGAAGCGAGAAGCCAAGATCAAATAGGAGAGTATCTTCTTAACATTAAAGACAGATCTTGGACTGCCGTAGATTGGGATAACAACTCTCACCATACAATAGCAGACAACTTTACAATATCTGATGACTGTCAACAAAACAAGACTACAACAACTCCTATTTTACCTCAAACACGTAATGGATGTCTTATAAGCAGTAATCACGGTAGTGATGGTGCTGTACCAACTCCAAGAATTTATAAAGATCTTAACATTACATTTCACCCCTATACTTTTGACATTGCAACTGTAACACCTACAATAGGGATAAACCATGCGGCTATAACAGCTACTAACTCTTTTATCTATATGGCTGATATGAGTCAAGATGCTAACATGTCATATCATCTAGATGGAGATATAGTTGCTAGATCATATACTGGTAATGCTCTTTCAAACTTTGTGAACAACTGTTATGCAGAACCTCTAGACATAGAGATAGCTCGCTCAGATACAACTTTGAGAGATGAGGAGAATAATACAGTTACTTACTCTCTAAATTTCCGGGATGTAAACAGTACAGGTTCGGTTGTTCTCGCTGATAATATCGACTTAAACGATACAAATCTCACAGTAGACTTTAAAGTACCTACAACACAAGCTCATTTTTATAAAGCATTAAATGGTACGATGCAAACACGCCTAAACTTGAACTTTAATAGACAAATAGATAAAACAGCAAATCCAAAAAATGTCACATTTAGTAAATATTCTGTAGGATGTACAACAACTGCAAACTGTAGTTTTAGAGCAGATTTAAAAGACAATAACTTGACTGCTGAAAAAGTACTCAGTAATACTATAACACACTACTATGCCCGTTCACACTCACCAAGACAGAAATTTGTTTATCCTATTGGCGCTACTGCAGCGAATCCTGCTGTTGACTTCATTTACTATGAAGTATACTGTAGTACAAATGGTGGAACAGCATGTAATAAAGCACTTTTACAAAATAGTACCACTTCATCTACTACAGATGATCCAAGATGGTTTGTCAATACACTCCATACAGCCAATTATGGTAGTGCTGGAGCAATAGCTCAAAAAAGTGCTGCAACAGATGTTACAGGAACTACAGCAACTGGTAACGCACCAGATGCAACTAATCTAGTATACTTAGGTGCTAAAGGTTATCCACTCAGAACAACGATGCAACAAACACCATCAAACTGGTTAGTTTACGACAAGTACAATCCAGCAGCAACAAACAATGATTTTGATGTAGAGTTTATTAAAAATAGTGGATCATGGGCTGGTAAAGATAGAGCTAGTTCAACAACTAACTCTACAAGCTCACTTAAATCAAATAGGAGAAGTATGTGGTAAGAAGAGCAGCCTTTACACTCATTGAACTTATTTTTGCTATTGTTATCATAGCCATTAGTGTTATATCTTTACCTATGATGAGTCAAGTTGTCTCTCGGGGTATAGATGCTAACCTTGTTCAAGAAGCTATCTTTGCAACTGCTACCAAGCTTAATGAAGCAGTAACTTATAACTGGGATGAGAATTCTATCGATCCTACACAACCTGACTCTCTTGCACAAACGATAAGTACAGGTGCAGGTGACTGTAATACTACAGATGGACAGAGACAAGGTTACATTCCTCAAGAAAAACATAGAAAGTGTTTAAGTGATTTAACAATCAGACCTTCAACTACAGCCAATCTAGGATCAGATGGTGGTGACTTGGATGATTTAGATGACCTTATAGAATCAAATGTAAACCTCTTTAGTGATGTAGCAAAAGCTGATGCATATAAAAAAGTATACACCAGTTCAATAGCAGTAAGCTATGCTAATTTTGGTACAATAACAGCAGCAAGTCAAAATATAAAACAGATAACGGCAACTATCTCTGATAGCCAAGGACCTGTTACTAGTTTGAATGCATACAGTGCAAATATTGGTGAAGTAGACTATTTTAGAAGGACTTTTTAGTGAAACGCAGTGCCTTTAGTATGATTGAACTTATTTTTGTAATTGTCATTATGGGAATTATTGGAAAATTTGGAGTTGAATTTTTAGCACAATCATATAAAAATTTTATTTTTTCAAGTATTAACAATAGACTTCAAGCAGATAGTGCATTTTCAGTAGAGTACATTGCAGCAAGGTTACAGTATAGGATTAAAGACTCAGTTATTGCCAGAAAGATCTTAACTTCACCTGCAACGGCACCGGACACCGTTCCAATTAACCAAGCTTCTGGAAGTAACTATAATGTTATTGAATGGATTGCTACTGATGTTGAAGGATTTCGAGGGCTTTCAAGTGTAGGTACACCTTACCTTCCAAGCTGGAGTGGTATTATAGACCTATATAACCTAGCCTCTACAACTACTAACTTAGTCTCACCAAGTACTAATACAGGAGACATTGACACCCTTATAAAAGCACTTTCCTATGGAAATTCAAATATCGCAGATGCAGCAATTTACTCTATAGGTGCAAATAGTGATGTAATGAACTCTTTTGGATGGAGTGGTGCATTAACACAAAGTGGGATTATGCATCCTATTACATCTGTAGTGGGACAACCGACTCAATTTACATCGAGTAATGGAAACAACTTTTCAGGTTCAGATATTTCAGAGTACTATAAACTCTCTTGGACAGCCAATGCCATTGAGTATAAAGATAATGGTACGGGTAAAAGTGGAACACTCACTTTTTACTGGGACTATCAACCTTGGAATGGTGAAACAGCGGCCCAAAATGCCAAGTCAGCAGTTATTATGGAAAATGTAAGTACTTTTCAGTTTAAAGCTATTGGTTCTATTATGAAAATTCAAGTCTGTACAAAGAGTACAATAATAGAGGAGTATTCTTTATGCAAAGAAAAAACAATTCTTTAAAATCTCCTATGAAAAAATCAGGTATGGCTATGATAATGGCAATAACTGTCATAGTTGTGATGGCTACTATTTTAGCACTTTCTATCTCGCTTACTGCTACAACAGGAAAACGGACAACAGACCTTTATCTTTATGAACAGTCTATTTTACTTTCTAAAAGTGCTACAGAGTATGCAATACTTCATATTGGTCAAGACAATAATATAACAAACCCCTGTACTTATACGGGTGAGACATTTACTCAAGATGATTTCTACACTATAAATATCTCAGTACGTTATGCTTACACAAACTTTCCAGCCACTTGTGCAGTGGCACAACGATATGTAACAGTTATTACACCTGAACAGAGTGGTTCTGCACTTATTGATGTTACAGTTAGTGTTCTTGACACATCAATAGCTACCGAACCTATCAGATATTTCAGAAGAAGTATTCAAAAATTATAAATTATTATTTTTTGTAAACAATTTAATGCTATAATTTATTTAGTTACAAAAAAAGGATTAAATTATGAATATTTCTCTTACTGGAAGACAACTCGAACTTACTGATGCTATTAAAGCACATATGACAACATCTATTGAAACACTTACTAAATTTAACATGGACATAATTTCTGTAAATGTTGTTGCTTCTACACAAACAAAAAAAGGTAAAGAGCACTCAGTTGTTGAGTTTGTTATAAACCTTGCTCATAAAAACTCTATTATTATTAAACAAAATGATGGTGACTTATATGCTGCTATTGATTTAGCTATTTCTCGTGCACAAAAAGCGATGCGTCGTATGCATGACAGAGAAGTAGGTCATCATAAAGTAGGACTAAACGCAGCTAAAGCAGAAACAGTTGATCTAAAAGAAACAGCTGAATCTCGAGAAGATGAAATAGTTCCTGTTGAGTTAGATCTTTACAAACCTCGTGAAGTCGAAGATGTTTTAAATGACCTCAAAGAAACTGATAAAATGTTTGAAATTTTCATTGACCATGATGGTAAAACTCGTGTTCTTTACAAAAGAAACGATGCTAAGTTTGGACTTTACTAGCCTATCATAATCCCATCGAGGACGATGGGGAACTAGTTTAGGATGTGTGGCTTTAGCCTCACAAAAAAGTGCAGCTAAAGCAGCACATCCAATACTCTTATAAGTTTTTTTTCACCTCTTTTACTACCTCTAGATCCTCAGCAAAATCAAACCACTTAAACTGATTACCACTTTGAGCAGTTCCTTTAAGTAAATCACCACTTTTTCTAAACTTCAAGTCTAAGTTAGCAATGTCAAACCCACTTGTCGTATGTACAAACTCATCTAAGCGCGCAGAAGAGTTCTGGTTTGTATAGAGGTAACAGTAACCTTTTAAACCTGTTCTACTCACACGACCACGAAGCTGATGAAGAGTTGAAAGTCCTAATCTCTCAGCCCCAACTATAACGACTGTAGTAAGTCTTGGCAAAGATATCCCAACTTCAACAACAGTAGTACTTATAAGTAGACTTCCCTTCTCTCTAAAGTCTAAAAGCACCTGCTCCTTCTCTTTGTCTTTTCCATGTGTCACATAGACATTATCAAAGTTCTTTTCCCAGTAGCCTCTCGCTTCTTCTATGCTCTGGTACTCAAGAACCTCACTCTGCTCCACTAAAGGGTAAACTATAAGTACTTGGTTGTTTTTGGCTATTTCTCTCTCTATATGCTCTTTAAGAACATGAAAGTCTCTCTTATGTATTACCTCTGAGTCTATGTCTTTGCTAAAGGGTGTCGAAGTTATAAGACTTACATCTATGTTTGCACTCTCTATCATCGCTAATGTTCGTGGTATCGGGGTTGCTGAGAACTGTAAATAGTGCGGTTTTCTAGCTCCATCACTCACTAGTTTTTCTAACATATTTCTCTGTTTTGTCCCAAAACGATGCTGTTCATCCACCATAACTAAAGCAGCATCTGGTAACTCCCTATAAAGAACTGCATGTGTCCCTATAATAAAATCGTACTCACTTAGGTCTTGCTTTTTACTCTTGTTAGTAACTAAGACTATTTTTACATTTGGTAAAAACTTCTGAGCCTCTTCAAAGAGTTGATTTGCAAGTATAGTTGTTGGTGCCATCAAAATAGAGCGATGTGGTAACATCATAAACGCAGCTGCTAAAATAACCATAGTTTTTCCACTTCCTACATCCCCCACTACCATTCTTTTTGCAGCTACATCTTTAGAAAAATCTTCTCTTATATCTTCTATAGTTGCTACTTGTTCATCTGTCAGAGTAAATGGAAGATTTTTTGTAAACTCTATATATGAAGACTCTTTACTCACAAGTGCTTCAAAGAATCTACGTTTAGACTTTAGTAATCGCATATAGCTAAAGAGTTCTATAAACTTTAGTGCATGCAAAGACTCACTGCTCATCTCTTGCCTATCAAGAATTTCAGGAGTAGCAAAATGAAGTTTTAAAACATTAGTAACTATATCTTGAGGTAACCCATCTTCTAGTAAATTTTTCTCTGTTAACTCTTTTTGTATTAAACGCAGCATTACATCACTTCTTAGCTCTGTTTTATACTTTGGGGTTATCTCCCCTATAGTTGTTATTTTTCTAGGCATACTCATACTACACTGCCCTGTTTTACACTCTATTAGGCCGTAGTAGTAGTTACGACTCCCCTCACTAAACTGATGCATCATATAGGGTCGAGGACGAAAGAGTACACCGGAGATCGTATGTCCGAAGTTATGTACAAAAAAAGTTATTTGAATGGAGTTAGGGGCACGAAAAATAGACTCGACAGTAGCATCTATAAGTTGATTTTTATGAGGTTCTAGTTTGTCATGAAGTCTATAGTCTTCATATGAATGGGGAATAAAAAGGGCTAGTTCAGAGTGAGAAAATATACCAAGTTTAGAAAACTTAGTAGCTACATCTTTAGTGAGTTTCATAACTACTACTTACCGAGTTTCTTCTCTAAGACTTTAACTCTAAAGTGCATATTTCCAATCATAAGAGTCATAACAACAATAATAAGTGTTAATAGTGTATCTGATAAATTTTCCATAATTTTCCTTTTTGTGTTATACTTAGCACTAAGAGTTAGAGAGGCTGTAACCTCTCTAATTTAATTCCTTGAAGATTTTAACTACTATATACACAATAGCTAAAACTTTTAGGATTAAGTTAAGACCATTCATCTTAACCTCCTCGTGCTAAATTTGTCCCACCTTTTGGTGGTGACAAATAATTATAACAACAAATCAAAAAACTTCTTAAAAATATGGCAAAATGCCATACTATTTTCTTGAAACCCTCTAAACTAGGCGTTTACTCTTTTAATTCTGTCTGCTTCTTGAGCTTTGTAAAGCTCGGCACACCCTTTTGAGAGTTCACGAATTTTTAACATATAGTTTTGACGTTCTGTTTGAGAGATCGCTTTTCGTGCATCTAAAACATTAAATACATTTGAAACCATCATACATAAATCATATGCAGGAAGAGGAAGTCCTGCTTCAAGTGTTCTAAGGCACTCTGCACTTTTTGCTTCAAACTCATGAAAAAGCATATCTGTATCTGCTACTTCAAAGTTGTATTTTGAGAACTCTATTTCGCTCTCTTTATGAACATCTCGGTAATAAGTTTTGTTTCCATCTTTGTCTTCATTCCATACGATGTCAAAAATAGTATCTACACCTTGAAGGTACATAGCTAAACGCTCTGTTCCGTAAGTAATCTCAACAGCAACCGGGTTACACTCTATACCACCAACTTGTTGAAAGTATGTAAACTGAGTTACTTCCATACCATTCAACCATACTTCCCAGCCAAGACCCCAAGCACCAAGAGTTGGAGACTCCCAGTTATCTTCGATAAAACGAATGTCATGTTTAGATACATCTAGTCCTAAAAACTCTAAAGATTTTAGGTACAGTTCTTGAATGTTATCTGGAGATGGTTTTATAAGTGCTTGAAACTGATAGTAAGAACCTAAACGGTTAGGGTTCTCGCCATAACGACCATCTGTTGGACGACGAGAAGGTGCTACATAAGCAGTAGCCCAAGGAGTTGAGTCGAGTGAACGTAGGAAAGTTGCAGGGTGAAAAGTCCCAGCTCCAGCAGGGATATCGTAAGGTTGCACGATATTACATCCCTCATTCATCCAAAATTCTTGTAGTTTTAAAAGCATTGCACTAAAAGTTATCATTATTTTCTCTCTTTTTAAATAGTAATGGAATTATAGCTTAGATGTCAGTATCTAGAACTTAAATGTTGCTCCGAGCTTCAGATAGTTATTATTCGCTGTACTCGCTGGTTCAAGAATACCTTTTGTTACACCATTAATAATATATGGCACAGTATTAGATTTTTCAATCATCTGATACTGATATACATACTCAAAATAAATATCAAACTTTTCATTGAGTACATAACTAATAGGTAAAGTAATTTCAAATATATTTGCAGAACCTAAATCTACTGTAGTATTAGGGTTTTCACTATTTGCCAATATATCCATTTGAGGAGACAATCCATACTGATACTCTAATATTGCCCCAAAATATAAATTATCTACAAGATATCCCATTCCAAACTTTGGTCTGATTGAATACCATTTATAAACTTCTACTTGTAATGCACTTAGCTCTCGTCTCCATGAAGAGTACCCTACCCCTACCCCATAAATCAACTCTATTCCATTTTCAAATGTATCCATAAACTTATACTCGACTTCCATATCTAAAACATCATTATTTGTACGACCTACATAACTACCGTATCCTAAACCACTGTCTAGTAAAGATCCTTTATATTCTGTTGCACCATATAAATAGTTTATATTTAAAGCAATTAATGCATAGTCATTATCTTCTAACACTTTCGTATATGCTAAAGAAATTTCTCCACCTTTAATAAGTGCACCATCAACAGAAATTTCACTATCTAATATATTGCCATTATCATCATACTCACGATAATCCATACTCATACCAACAAAAGCTGCTGATATACTATAGCCACTCTCTCTTGCGTTTAGATTCATAACAAATAGACTCATAATTAGAGATATAAAATAAATTATTTTCACTTTTTTTCCTTTAGTAGACATATTATATCGCCGATTTCTTTATTTAAAGAGCTCGCTACTACACTACACTTTACCTTGAGTAAAAAGCAGATATTTGAGCGGTGAGACTCATTCATACACTCATAGTTTCCCATTCCCTTACTTATGACTAAGTCTGCACTGTCAAAAAGTTTTTTCGACTTTTCGTTTGCTCTAGAGTATGTAAATCCAGGAGTATTTACACCACTATCAACAAGATTACAAAGAGTATGAAACCCTGCTTCTTTTGCCTCTTTCATTGTAACATCGTTTATGATGGGATTACCCCTAACCATATACGAAAAAACAACACTGGGATAAAGCTCTTGAAGTGTCTCTATAAACATATAGTCAAAGATATGTTCACCCACATTATCACCTATAACTAAAACCGTTTTAGCAGACTCTAACTCTCCTCTCATTTTCAACAGATCATCATGTGCAAAATCTGTATAAAAAACCTTAGCTAACTCTTCATCAAGGTCAAACTCTACAGCAGCTGCTAGGTCTATTACATTTCCTGCGACTGCTATTTTTGTGGCTGTTAAAAGTTTATCTGGTGAGTTTTTTAGTTTTTGTGTGAGTAGTGGTACAAAAGAGAGTGCTTTTTGTGTGGAGAGTTCTTTTACTTCATCATAAAGATCAGACTTATCTGCAAGAAGTGACATTTTTTCATAAACATAAGAAGCAATTTCGGGTGGAGTATCCTTAAATGAAAACTCTTTACTTAAATCTTCTACAGTTGAGACTAAAGTATCTCTCAGTTTTTCATCTGCGTTTATAGCATCTGCAACTTTTACACTCTGGTTAATTATGCATGAAACGCAGGCTTCATCTATATGCATTAAGAGGTGTGATCGTCTATGGCTTTGTTCCACATAAGTTTATACTTACGTCTCATAAACTCTACTTCTTGTTGTGAAAGTTTTAATTGTTCGGTAAGTGTAGCAATGGTTTTTCTATCTTCATCATAAAGTTCTTGAAGTGAACCTAAGGCTTCACGAAGAAACTCATTTTCAACCTTTACAGCTTCTATGGTTTCATCTTTGGCATCAAGAACTTTCTCATGAAGATTAATGATAGTCCCTATAGTTTTTTCTACAAACTCAGGTTGTACCATCATCTCGTGGGTATTTCGCTCAGCAAGTTGGGCAAGTTTAACAGGAACGATAGTTTCAGTAGTACCTTTAGATGGGTCAATAAAACGAACACCATCTTCGACCTTAACAGTTAGTTTACCATGCTCTATCAACTCTTCAATAGACTCCATACTTAAACCTGTTAGTTCAATATACTCTTCATCACTCATCCACTGCATATCTTTCCCCTTACATTTACTAAGCTATAATAGTTTCTATTTCTAAAGAATCCATCTCAACTTTTTTCTCTTTTGCTATTTTATCTTCTTGTAGTTTGATTGCTAACTCTTCATCACTTAGAGCTAAAATCTGCATTGCAAGAAATGCAGAGTTAATAGCTCCTGCTTTTCCTATAGCAACAGTAGCAACTGGCATTCCAGCTGGCATTTGAACAGTTGAAAGGAGTGCATCTATTCCCCCTAATGCAGAAGCACTCATCGGTACACCTACAATTGGTTTAATAGTTTTGGATGCAAGAACACCTGCTAAATGTGCAGCCATTCCAGCTGCAGCGATGAATACTTGAGCACCTTTTGCTTCAGCATCATGAATGTACTTTACTGTTCTCGAAGGAGAACGGTGTGCCGATGATACGATAAGTTCATAACTTACCCCAAATGCTTCAAGTGTGTCAGAACACGATTTCATTACTTCATAGTCACTTTTTGATCCCATTACGATAGATACAAATTTCATATTTTTCCTTATTTTTTGATTATTTTGGATTTGTTCCCATTTCTGGAGTTGATGGTATTCTAAAAAAAGTAAAAGCTGGAAACTTTGTAGGAAGTACTATTTCATTTGTGTTACCACTATGAATAGCCTCGTAAAGTTTTCCTTTTTCAGTTTTGAGTTGTTTAAATTTCATATAAAAACGACCATCTTTTTCATAAGTTAATCCATATTCATTATCTACTAAGTCAACCTTACTTCCCATTGGAAAAACTGCTTCTAGTTCATCCTCGGGCTGCGTTTTAAACTTACATAAAAAGTGTGTACCATCTGGTGTTACAACACCACTTACTTGATGAGTGCCCAGTTGCATAGAAAAGTCTAAGCTCTGAGTATCGTGTCGCTCAAAAGGACGAGAAACTAAGTAGGCATCTGTATAACCACGGTTTTGCAGTGACTGAAGTTCATACTGGTACTTTTCATCGTTAAACTCACCTGCATAATAATCATCTATAGCCATTCTATAAGCTTTAGCAGTAGTAGCTGCGTAATATGCAGTTTTTGTACGACCCTCTACTTTTACAGAATCTACAACACCACTATCTAGAATCTCTTTCATATGTGAAGCGAGGTTAAGATCTTTAGCATTCATAATGTAAGTTCCCACACCCTCATCCTCTTCAAGTCTAAAAAGTGTTCCAGTCTCTGGGTTTGCGGCATACATCTCATACTCAAAACGACAATCATTCGCACAGCTTCCACGGTTAGGAACACGACCACTCTGAAGAGTAGAGATAAGACAACGTCCACTGTAAGCAAAACACATACTTCCATG
>Ga0256826_1002340_pt1 | contig 11576 bp, 8 predicted proteins | sample CV79metaG_FD_185975 | JGI IMG/M metagenome (GOLD analysis project Ga0256826, IMG submission 185975) | Hydrothermal vent microbial communities from East Pacific Rise, Pacific Ocean - CV79 | ecosystem: Environmental > Aquatic > Marine > Hydrothermal vents | place: Pacific Ocean: East Pacific Rise... | reverse complement strand
TTGCATCTTCATTCGCAAATAAGATATCAAACATTGTTGTATCTTCCGTATAGCCCATCTCTTTAGCTGCACCGATCACATCTGGTAGCGCTGCTTTACGTGGACCAGAAGGTGCATAAGCACCCCATAGATCTTTAACCGTAAAGCGCTTAGCATATTCTGCCCACTGCCATGTATCACTCATAGCATCACCAACAGGAAGAACCTGCTGACGCCAGTGTTGTGTACGACGCTCAGCATTACCATAAGCTCCCCACTTCTCATACATCATTGCTGATGGTAGAATAAGGTCAGAAACTTTTGCAGAGATACCAGGATATCCATCAGACGTTACAATGAAGTTATCCATCTCACGTGCTGCTTTGATCCAGTGTGTTGCAGAAGCAGAATCTTGGTAAGGGTTACATACGTTGACCCATGCAAACTTCACAAGACCATCTTCGATGTCACGGTGGATCTTCATGATATGTTGCTTACCAACACCATTTAGTGTTCCTAGAGGAATCTTCCACTTTTTCTCAGCGATTGCACGGTGTTTAGGATTTTTAACCATCATATCTGCAGGCAGACGGTGGGTAAATGTACCAACTTCACGTGCTGTACCACAAGCTGAAGGCTGACCCGTTAGTGAAAATGCACCTGAGCCTGGACGCGCTTGCTTATTAAGCATAAAGTGTACATTGTAAGCCAATGTATTGTCCCAAGTACCACGTGTATGTTGATTCATACCCATAGTCCAGAAAGAGACAACTTTACGATCTTTTTCAATGTAAAGAGCAGCTAGAGCTTTAAGTTTCTTCTTAAAGTCTTCAATGCTCTCATCTGGATCACCTTTAACTGTCTTAGCAGTGTAATCTAGTGTATACGGTGCAAGAGATTTTTTGTACTCTTCAAAAGAGATTTCCCAGTGACCAAGCGTACCAGCAGTATGCTTCATAGTATCACCTGCTTTGTAACCAAATGGCTCAAGCGCAGGACCTTCTTTTTCAGAAACGATAGTCGTCATCTCTTTATTAATGATTTCCATCTCTTTTGCTGTATACTTACCGGCACTTCCATCTGGGTTACGAGGTTGTAGTGACTTATCTGATGCACGACGTAGACCGTAACCAATGTTTACTGGACCCGCTGCAAAGATGATGTGCTTCTTAATGAAGTCCCATTCGATCGCTTCTGGATTGTTATAAACGATCTCACGAGCGATATAGTTCCATAGTGCAAGGTCTGTATTTGGTGAGAAGATGATCTCAATATCTGCAAGATCTGATGTACGGTGTGTATAAGTCTGGATAGAAACAACTTTTACACGATCTGGATCAGATAACTTTCTGTCTGTTACACGTGACCAAAGGATCGGGTGCATCTCTGCCATGTTTGATCCCCAAGAGACAACAGTATCTGTCAACTCAATATCATCATAACAACCAGAAGGCTCATCAATACCAAATGTTTGGTAGAAACCAACAACCGCAGATGCCATACAGTGACGTGCATTTGGATCGATTGCATTTGAACGGAAACCTGCTTTCATCATCTTCTGAGCAGCATAACCTTCCATAACAGTATATTGACCTGATGCAAATACCGCTACACCTTCAGGACCGCTTGCTTTAAGTGCTTTTTTCGTATGGAATTCCATCTCATCAAATGCACGCTTCCAAGATATTGGAGCAAACTTACCTTTTTTGTCAAACTTACCGTTTGCATCTACACGAAGTAGAGGTTGTGTTAGACGGTCTGCACCGTACATGATCTTCGCATTAAAGTAACCCTTAATACAGTTTAGACCACGATTAACAGGTGCAGCAGGGTCACCCTTAACTGCGACGATCTTACGATCTTTACCTTCGCCTTTAGTCGCCATCATAATACCACAGCCGGTACCACAGAAACGACAAGCAGCCTTGTCCCAACGCCAGTTTTCACCTGCAGCGTCAGCTTTCGCCTGAACTTCTGTTGGAACTGTCATTCCGATTGCGCTTGCAGCAGATGCTGCAGCCGCAGACTTCAGAAAGTCTCTTCTTTCCATTGCCATATGAACTCCTTATATTTAACTGAATAATGCTCTGGGCATCTCTAAATCTTTATACAAAACTTAAAGATACCCACTAATACAAAATTCAATGCAATCCAATGTTATCACTTTACATATAAGTAGATTATGATTTAAGTCAATTTATTTTAATTATAATTATATTGTGATTAGGACTGTTTTTATCCTATTTATGGGACATTACAAACTTCACTTGTTAGATATTATACAGTTTATAATGATAAAAATCTATTTAAGCTTAAAATGGGGAAATTGAAGAAAAAGAAGAGAAATATAAAAAAAGAGAAGAAAATCTTCTCTTTAGCTTAAGCTTAGCTTACTTACCAACGAAGTCTGCGATCGCTTGAATATCAGCATCATTTAGTGCTGCTACTTGACCTTTCATAAGACCTTTCATTGGTCCACCGTAAGTACCATCTTTATAACCTTTGATTGCTGCAACAACATCTGCTTTAGACATATCTTTGATTACTTTTGACTTACCTAATGCTACTTTTTCACCATTTGCACCGTGACAACCTGCACATTTTTGAAATGCAGCTGGTGCACCTGCCATTGCTGAAGTTGCGAATCCTAGTACTACACCTGCGATGATTAGAGCTTTTTTCATTGTAATGTTCTCCTGTTGAAACCAACGCAGATGATGAGCTTCTTGTGATTTTGCTCATCTTATCTTATATATTGCGTCGAAATCATGTTATCGTTAAAGATATGCAACAATTATAGTGCGATACGAAGATGAAGATTTTGATATATATCAAGGATGTTAATAAAGTATTATAATGTATATTAATGGAAGTAAGAAAGTTAAAGAGATGACCTAGCAGTTGCTAGGTCAAAAAGTTATTAGTGTAGGTCTTTCCACACTTCACGCTTCCAAAGGTAAGCGAAGATTGTAAAGATGAAGATAAAGATCATCACATACTGTCCTACAACATCTCTGTCATGAACTGATGGATCACCTGCTTCTTCAAGATACTCAAGCACTTTTTCAGCACTATGTGCGCTAACACCAACACGTGGCATTGCAGTACCTGCTAAGTGAGACTGAGGATCTTCAATGAACGTAGACAAGAAGTGCTCGCCACGTGAACGAATATACATTGAAAGGTCAGGAGGAAGTTTCCCCATATACTTTGCTAATGAATCTTGATAATCAAGTACTCTCGCTTCGTAACGTAGTGAGTCTTTTTTGTACTTAAAGTTAGGTGTTTCACCCATTTGAGTCCATTTTTTGTACTTCACTGCGTGACAACGACCACACGCATTTTCAAATGCGATCTCTGGTGTTAATGCTTCTGGTTTAACAGCGATAGACTGAAGGTAAGCAACCATATCTGCTATCTCTTGGTCCATATCGCCACCTGCACCATAAAAAGGTACCATTGGGTGCATCTTACCACTTGCTGGATCAAACTTGTGATCAACATTTAAAGCATGTGTAGGATTTTTGATGAGCTCTGTAAGGAACTTAGCATCAAAAATGGCTCCTACGTTAGAAAGGTCTGGTGGGTTAACACCATAACTTGCAGCAGCTACATCTGGTTCCATCATTGCAGCTATACCAGCTGCCTCAATAGAGTGACAACCAGAACATGCACCAGCACCCATTACAAGCTCTTTACCAGCAGCAGCATCACCTGTTTTAGTGATAGCAGGAAGGTCATCGTACTGAAACTGATGACTTTCAACATGTTTATGCATCTGGCCGTGAGCAAATGGCTCAACTAACCAGTATGTAAACAGAGAGAAAAAGACGACAACGCCTAAGATTATAAATTCTTTCATTGTGTTATCTCCCTATACTTTTTTTTCAAATTTTGTGATGATCGGTAAGATCAACCACTGTCCAATAAACAGTAGTGCTGATACAAGACCGATTGTGTTCCAGATACCTTGAGGCGGTAGTTTGCCCATCGCTGTTAATGTGATCATGTTAACAAGCATAACCCAGAACCAGATCTTAAATAGACCACGGCGGCTTGCAGGAACAGCATTTGGACTTCTATCAAGGAATGGTAGAAGAACAAAGATAACCTGTGCAAATGCGAATGCAATTAGACCAATATCTTTAGAGAATGGACGTAGAATCTCATAAGACCATAAGAAGTACCACTCAGGATAGATGTGTGCTGGTGTCTTAAGGCCATCTGCTGGATCAAAGTTTACTGGATCCATAGCGAAACCGAAGTTCCAGAAGACTAAGTAAAAGAAGAAGATCAGATAAACCGCGACAACAAACATATCTTTACTCATAAAGTCATTAGCAAATGCAATAACTTTAGAAGCTGCTTTGTTCCCTTTTTTGTACTCTGCTGCTTCATACTCATAATCAAGCTCTTCACCAGACTGGTTGTTAACGTGAGGAATACGTAGTGCACCAAAGTGAAGACCAATAAGACCGATGATTGCCAATGGAATCAACAGTACGTGTAGCATAAAGAAACGTGTTAAGAATGCTTGAGCTGGAACGTAATCACCACGAATCCACTCAACCACACCATTAAGCTCTAGAGATCCTGCTGAGAATAGGTTGGTAATAACCATACCTGCCCAGTAAGACATCTGACCCCATGGAAGCATATAACCAGAGAATGCCTCTGCTGAAAATGCTACAAACAAAAGCATACCTGAGATCCAGATAAGCTCGCGTCCTTTTTTGTATGAACCGTAGTAAATACCTGTGAACATGTGAATGTAGATAATCAAGAAGACTACTGACGCTGCTACTGCATGAACATGACGCCATAACCAACCGAAACCAACTTCTTGCATGATTGTGTAGTTTACACTGTCAAATGCTAAGTCAACATTTGGTTGGTAGTACATCAATAAGAAAATACCTGAAACTATTAATATAGCGAAAGTCACTGCTAAAACCATACCCATTGCCCAAAGGAAGTTGATATCTTTTGGAATCCAATACTCTTTTGCTAAGACACGCTGTAGTGTGTTGACCGCTAAACGCTGATCGAGCCACTCTCCAACACTGCTTGCTTTTTCAAAATGTGCCATTTATATCACTCCTTTCTAGGCTGTTACGCCAGCTTCTTTCATTTTTTTATACGCATCACCTTCTTCACCCAACACAAGTGTTGTACCATCTACATTAAATGGTGGAATCACAAGTGGTGACGGTGGTGGTGCTTTAGTCTCAATACCTGAAGCATTGAATTCACCACCATGACAAGCACATAAGAAACCATGCTTGCCTTCGTTATAAGCTGGAATACATCCAAGGTGTGTACATAGACCAATACATACTGTATAGTGTGCACCATCTACAACAACATCACGTGCTGCATCAGCTTCATTTTGAGAACTAACCATATCAGCTGTTTTCTTCAAGATAAAGATCGGTTTACCACGCCATTTTTCAACAATAAGTTTGTTCTCTTCACATGAAGTAAGATCAACTTTTGTAAAACCTGCTGCCTTAACACTTGGGAGAGGATCCCAAGAGCGTTTCATTGCATATAGGCTTCCAACTGCACCAACGCCAGCAACTGCGCCGAATGCATAACCCATAAATCCACGTCTATTTTGATTCATATCTGCTCTTTCTATAAGAATTTCAGGCTTATAGTAGTGTAAGAGATATTAATCTATTATAAAGATAAGCTGCTCTTAAGAAAATCAGCAGTTTTTTCTATATTTTCTTCCAATGAGTGACATTTATGTGATATAAGCTCTTCTAATCTACTTAATAGATTTTCACGATTATAACCATCTACGTATGGTATGTTTAACGTTTTAAAAAGAGGAAGAAACTCACGTGTATAGTCAGGGCGTTGCAGATAGATAGGCTGTCCACCTGCCGCAAGGTGCTCAAGTGCAGCTTGTGGAGAAGCGGTGATCAACACCTTAGAAGATTTAATGACATCATCATAATCTTCAAACTCATGTATCTTGGTAAATGCAGGCGCGATCTTATCTTCATAGTCCATAAAAAAGTAAAAACCTGTTAAAAGCTCTAGTGTTAACCCCTCTAACATATCAATGTTTTTTAAGAGATCTTCCTCATAATCATCATCTCCAAAAAAGAAGGTTATCTCAATTGTTTTCTCTTGTCTAACAAAGAAGTGTGGGTCTACAATAATATTTTTATGGATCCCTTCACCTTCTAAATAAGGAGAGATCAACAACTCGCTGTCAAGTTTGGTAGCATTAATATCATCAGTGACACGAATGAAAGTGCTAAAGTAACTTGCCATATCAGCATGAAGTGTTGCATTTAACTCATCTGAATCAAAAATGATTTGGTCTCCATGATGTGAAATCTGTGGAATATTACGAACAACATCTACACCAACTGCTCTTTTAATACCAAACTGATGTGATACTTGAGCAATACGATAGTCAGAAGTCAACAAGGTAATATCAACATCACCTAGAGCTCTAATAATTGTTGCTGCTCTGCGAAAGCGATCAAGCCCAATGCGGTGTCCTGTGTGTACATAATAAAACAGTCTCATTTTTTCTCCCTTTAAATAGGTTGATCATCTCTAATCAAAAGAATTATACACTCTATAGTTTAACCCTATAAATACTCAAACCTCTATCAGTCAACTTACAGAATTAAGATCTTTTTCAATCTTTTTCTCAATCAACATTGAAAATGGAATCTGTACAAGATATGCCATCATAATCGGTAATAACATAGAGATACCAAAGGTATAGGTTGTAAAGGTAGAGATCACTAAAGCGAGTGTGATATAACGCGTAACACTGTGCCAAAAAGCAGCGCGCTCTTGAGGAGAGTTAAGATCAAAGAACATAAATGACGCTATAACAACCAAGATGTAAAAACTAATGACGGCTACAGCTGCTACACCAATAAGTTCTGGCTCAAAGTCATAAAGATCAAAAAGCTGTTGAGAGTTTTGTAAACCAAAAAGATAAAAGATGATCAATAAGATACTAATATTGCTAATATAACTACGGTATGCAGTAATGAACTCTACAAGAGGTTTGATCCACAACACGACACGACTCGCAATAAAAGGGATAACGATTAACAAGACGATCACAGCATTAGCAAAGTTACTAACATTTGTCTTATCATCATAACTTGCATCAAAGTAGCCCGCACCATACACGCCATAAAGATGAAGCATTAACAGAGAGAGTGTGACCAGTGTCAAGTTCATAAAGAGGATCAAAAATCCTAAAGAGGTATCTGCCGCACTCTTTTTGATCCAGTGCATCACCATACCACCACCACTCAAGACAGAAAGTAAGAAAACACCTGCACCAATCCCAAAATCACCACTGACTAATGCAATACCTACAGCAAAAAGAGGAAGCAGAAGATAGTTGAGTACCAAACTTTTTAGGATAAGTCGTCTATGTGGCCATAACAGTGTGATATCTTGAAGTTTAACATTGAAAAGAGAAGGCATGATCAGTGTTAAACCCGCAAAGAGGCAGATTTTTGAACTAAAAACGAAGCCATAATAGTATGAGCCATAAGTTAATCCTAAAACAGCACCAATGATGACAAACAAAACCTGCATAGAACTTCCTTTAAAATCAATACTACGTCATTGTAGCCAGAAGGCATAAACGCTTTATGAACCAATTTCATTATCAAGGGTATTGAAAAAGAGAAGTACCAAAAAAGAATGTAATAATAGATGATTTTTCTCTCAATCACCAATCTAAAATGCTCAATATCACTGCTCAGTGATGTTATAATATAAATAGAGAGAAAGGAGTTTTTATCATGATTAAATATATATTAATATGCACTCTCTTTTTGACGATTACACTGCAAGCACGTATGATACACTCAATTGTGGATGAACAGAGGGTTGCCCTTGTTATAGGTAACAGTAACTACACCTCCCTTGCACCTCTGAAAAACCCTATCAATGATGCCAGACTGATACGAGACCAACTCAAAAAGAGAGGTTTTACTGTTATCTATAAAGAGGATGCTACCAAAAAAGAGATGCGTAACCTTCTTAAAAAGTTCTCTCATAAGATCACCAAAGGTGGCGTGGGGTTTTACTACTTTGGAGGCCATAGTATCAATATCGATGGTAAGATCAACCTAACAGGTATTGATTCATCAATCGGCAATAGAGAATATATGGCGTATGAGACTGTAGTTCTCAATAACATCATCAAAAAAATGAGAAATGCCCACAACAGACTCAACATCATTGTTTTAGATACCTGTCGCAATATTATAAAGTCAAATATTTATGGTACCCATCACTCTAGTCGAGGGGTTCATGGGGGATTGACACCGCTCTCAAATACTCGAGATATATTCATAGCGAGTGCTACCGTGAATGGAGAAGTCGCTCGAGACGGCAAAGAAGGATCTTACGGTATTTTGACCAAATACCTGGTGTCAAACTTTAACAAAGAGGGAAGCACGATAAGAGATATTTTTGAGCACACCAAGCAAGATATCTATACCTATATTAATGTTCAAAGACCTCAAAGTACCTACGATCAGATAAAAGGAAACTACCTTTTTATCATACCGCCTAAAAAAGTCTCTTCTAAAAAAAGAGTCCCGATGAGTAACAAGAATTTAACTATTAAAAAAAAGAGAGACCACTCTATCGAGAGTCCTGTATTGCAGTAACTAAGTCAGGTGTTTTTATTTTTGATCTTACTACTCTTTCAGATGGATAGAGAATTAGTATGTTGATTGCAGTGTACTAACGATCAAAAATTTTAGCTACACCCCTGTAAATAAATCTCTATTTTTCAAACAGATGAACATAAATTGATCTCTGGCTGATTTTATTGTCAACTGTTACTGAGACTACTAACCTGCTAACCCCTGTTTTGCCACTTACTGATAAAACAGGTAATCGAAATATTCCCTTATCTATACTACGATCATATCGTTTGCTGTAGTTACCTACAACGACACCATCGCCACACTCTAAGACTACAGAGACCTCAGCATTCTCTATTTGAGTATCCATTATGATCTCGATTGTCTTCTCCACAAAGTCCTTTTGAAGACTAATACTGTCACTTTTAAGATCAACAGAGACAACTGCATCTTTGGGTGCATCCTCTTCTACAATGTAAAGAGTGTTATTTGCTTGTTGAAGGGCATAAGCTCCATCAACATAGTAACGGTTTTCGAGTGTTAGCTCTTCTAGGTCAGTAATGTTCACTAACTCCATATAAGAGCGATAAACATTACTAAGTAGTCGTGTACCATCATCTACAAGAGCAATATCTTTAAAGTAAGTCCTTGGAGCATAAACACTTATCAATGTTAACTCTTCTTCTAAAACCTTATAAACATGAATACCCTTATATGTCACAGCAAAAAGTGTTTTAGCATCAGAGGATAAGACTAGAGCACTACATCCTAAAAGAGTAACAGCATTTACAAGTATCGGGGCACTGTGATTTGTGACATCATATACTTTGATGCCTTTTGAATCATCAGCAATATATAAAAAGGTTTCATCATTGGACAAAACTGACATACGAGTTTCACCATCAGTATCTACAGAGATTACTTTTTTCGGTTCATCTATTGTTGTTAGATCAATAATACTAAAGCCATCTTGAAAGTCACTGACAAATGCTGTTTTATTATCTTTAGAGAGTGTCACACTTAATGCCCAGCCTGGAGTACTAATACTAGCAATGGGTTTAATATCTTCATGATCTTTTACATCATAAATTTTTAGACCATTATTATAGCTAGGGATAAAAGCTAGGGTATCATCAGAAGAGAGTACTATCTTAGCAATCTTTGAGTTACTATTAATATTTGTTGAACTTTTTAAATGTATATTTTTAGAATCATTCACATCCAATGCACTCATAGTTCCACCATCCGATACATAGAGTGTAGCACCCTTATGATCAAGATTCATATAATATAAATTAGGCCCAACTGGCTCTTTATCAAGAATCATAGGATTTGAAACATCATTAGTATCAAAAACGATTAAACTGTTGTCAACTGTAGCAAACAATAAATCTCCATAGCTACATGTTTTTCGTACTGTCCCTGACAATGCTATGGAGCGTATAGATTTGGTTTGTGCTGTGCTAATATCTACAAACTCCATACTATTACCGACACCTACATACATTGTTTTTTCATCGCCAGACAATATGATCTTTCGAGACGTACTACCTACTCTATAAGTTTCTTGTAACGATAATGACAAAGGTGTAGATATATCAACGATATGGACCTTTTTGTAATCAGCACCGATGTAGGCTCTTGTCGCATTAGTATCTATGGTTACAAAGTTGACTTCAATATTAGTCATAGCATTTATATAAACTGGTTCCACAGGATTTTTAAGATCAAGAACTAAGAGCCCTTTTTTACCATTGGCCACAAAAGCTGTCTGACCATCTTTAGAAAGAGTAATATCTCTTACACTTTTAGTTGTATTGTACTCATACAGTAAAACTGGTTCACTAGGATCTGAGATATCAATAGTACTCATACCATATTTTGTGCCTACATATACCAAACTTTCATCATGAGAAAACGTCACACAATAAACCCAATCTTTTAAACTAAGAGGTATTGTTGTGTTAAGTTCTCTCAGAGTTGGACCTGTTGTGATCTTGATGCCTTTGAATCTAGCAGCAGTAATGAGTACCTTTTCATTAGATGAAAGAGCAAGTATCTCTGCCTTAACTGAAATTGTTCTGATGAAAGTAAGGTTGGTCGGGTTAGATATATCAACAAGGTGTACCCCCTCATCACCATTAGCTACCAGGGCTGTTTGATGATCTTTAGAGAGGATAAGGTCTTGACTTGTGCTGTTAAAGTCTAACTTAGCCATAGGTATGCCGTTTAGACTACCTTTAGTGCGATAAGAGAGGGCTAGATCTACCTCACCTTTATCAACTCCAGTCGGTTGTCTATTTTCTACTGTAGCAGCATCACCACATCCACTAACCCATAAACCTAGCAATACAATACTTGCTAATAAAAAAGTTCTTTTAAACATTATCATCCTATATAGTATTTTATAAAAAACGTATTATAGCAATAACTGTTACTTTTTAGTAATAAGTCATTCATATCAAGTATAAGTAAAAATTAATTTTATTTTTTTTACCCTCTTAATACTAAAGGAGGGGGGATCAGTCACCACCTATGCTGTAAAGGTTAAATACCTCAACGCGTAGATGTTCTCAAAACTACCAAACGCACTACCTTTAGAAACAATCTCAACATAGACTTACTCTCCTCTTATTTTTTGAAGTTCGAGCCCATATAATTTAAAGTTTGTTTCAACACTATGTTTTTCATGCAGCACTTTAGAGTTATAATAACCTTTAGATTTTAAATCAACCAGTTTTTCACTTAAGTCAAACGAAGCTCTCTCTTGGGCATTAATGTATATTGAGAGATCGACACTCTCTTGAAGCGTTAAACTTTCACCTTGAGCATAAGGCATATTAGATTGAATCCATCTGGCTGCCTTAGGCAACTTACTCATACCCGCACCTGCATTATAAGAACGCCACCGTCCACCCTCTCCTTTACCCCACAACGGTGGAA
>Ga0256826_1002339_pt1 | contig 11577 bp, 9 predicted proteins | sample CV79metaG_FD_185975 | JGI IMG/M metagenome (GOLD analysis project Ga0256826, IMG submission 185975) | Hydrothermal vent microbial communities from East Pacific Rise, Pacific Ocean - CV79 | ecosystem: Environmental > Aquatic > Marine > Hydrothermal vents | place: Pacific Ocean: East Pacific Rise... | reverse complement strand
GAACAGAGAATAGTGGTTCAGTAGAGAATAATAGAACAGAGAATAGTGGTTCAGTAGAGAATAATAGAACAGAGAATAGTGGTTCAGTAGAGAATAATAGAACAGAGAATAGTGGTTCAGTAGAGAATAATAGAACAGAGAATAGTGGTTCAGTAGAGAACAATAGAACAGAGAATAGTGGTTCAGTAGAGAATAATAGAACAGAGAACAGTGGTTCAGTAGAGAATAATAGAACAGAGAACAGTGGTTCAGTAGAGAACAATAGAACAGAGAACAGTGGTTCAGTAGAAAATAATGAGACAGAGAGTAATACAACTGAAGAGAATATAGTTATAGAACGTGATTCAATATTAATAGGTAAAGTTATAGATGGAGAGATTTCAGGTGCAACACTCTTTTTAGATTTAAATAGAGATGGGAAACTTAATAAAAATGAACCTTCAACAAAAACTAAGCGTGATGGGAATTATACTTTAACACTTACCCCTACTGATAGAGCCAATGAAAACTATAAAAATAGAACAGCCCCAATTATCGCTTTTGGTGGAGAAGATGTTCGAACAGGAGAGGCTTTTGAAGATTATTTAGTTGCTCTTATAGATGAGAGTAATTTAACCTATATTACACCTTTCTCTACACTAATTGCACAAACACTTTTCAATGAACTTGAAGAGCAAAAATCTAAAAATTTTAAAATAGATACTCAAGAGCAAATTTTGAATATTAAATCAAAGATTGCCTCAATTAAAAAAAGTTTGGCAGAGCTTTTTGGAATCAAAGAGAGTCTCTTAAATAAAAATCCGATTGATTTAGCAAAAGAGGGAGATAATAGTTTATTGAATCACTCTTTACAGCTTCATAAATCGGCTAAAGAGATGAAAAAAGCGATGAAAAGTGATGTACGGAATCTTAAACGTTCTATTCTTCAAACCTATAGAGCTTTGGGTAAGCATCTAAGAACCTTAAAGAGAGAGGCTGTTAAATCAGGAGATACCCCTTTGGTTGTTGCCGTAGATAAAGCGATGGATGAGAGCAATATTTTTGATGAAAATTTGGTTAAAGAGGTCAAAAAAGAGACGAAGTCTATAATTCAAGAGATTAATAATTTTTGGAAAGGTCAAGAGGGGACATTAACCGATAGTGCATTGAGTGATGCGATAAAAGAGACAGAGAAAAATCTTATTAAAGATACTACTCCTCCTATTATTACTCTTATGGGTAGTACAACGGTTACTTTAATTGAGGGAGAGAGCTATATTGATGCAGGAGCAACAGCATTAGATGATGAAGATGGTGTGGTTACTTCAAATATTATTGTAGATAACTCTGTTGATACAACTCATGTAGGAGAGTACAAGGTCAAATATAATGTTAAAGATTCAAGTAGCAATAGTGCAATAGAAGTGATAAGAACAGTTTTGGTTCTTGTAGCTCCTGATACCAACCCACCTATTATTACACTTATTGGTAGTGCAACGGTTACTTTAACCGAGGGAGAGAGCTATATTGATGCAGGAGCAACAGCATTAGATGATAAAGATGGTGAGGTTACTTCAAATATTATTGTAGATAACTCTGTTGATACAACTCATACAGGAGAGTATAAGGTCAAATATAATGTTAAAGACTCAAGTAATAATAGCGCTATAGAGGTGATAAGAACAGTTTTGGTTCTTGTAGCTCCCGATACCGTACCACCAGTAATTACTATTAATGGAGAAAAGAGCGTAACAATTACAAGAGGAGAGACCTATATTGATGCAGGAGCAACGGCAGTAGATGATAAAGATGGAGATATAAGTTCTAAAATCATTGTGACAAATCTTGTTAATAGTAGTATTGATGGTAGCTATTTTGTAAAATATAATGTTCAAGATGAGGCAAATAACAGTGCTATTGAGCTAAGTCGTAGTGTCAGAGTTATTGCACCTCCTGTTGTTAGACCTCCTAAAGATACTACACCTCCTGTTATAACCCTTATTGGTGATGAAAACCTCTCTATTATTGTAGGAACACCCTATGTTGATGCAGGGGCAACAGCTAATGACAATAAGGATGGAACGTTATCTGTAGTAATTACAGGAGAGGTAAATAGTTCTAAAGTAGGAATCTATACCCAAACATATACAGCTACAGACAAAGCAGGTAATCATGCTTCTGTAATACGAACAGTTAATGTATTGGTTGATACCCATGCTTATATACCAAAAATTTTAGATGATGCTACAGCCATTAGATTTTTAAATAAAGCCACCTTTGGAGCAACCAAAGAGAGTATTAATGATTTAAAAGCAAAAGGTGTTGAATTGTGGATAGATGAACAGTTAAAACTCCCTTTAAATAATAATCAATATTTAATAAAAATGATAGAGTTGGCAAAAAAGATGTCTCCTGAAGACCACCAAAACAGTATTGAAGAGTATTTAGCTGATAACGATATTGTTTTTAATAAAAATGTTGCCTCTTTTCATTCTACAAGATATAGAACAAGTGCTTGGTTTGATACTGTGTTAAGAGAACCAGATCAATTAAGACAAAGAGTAACTTACGCATTAAGTCAAATTATTGTTGAATCGGACTTTGAGCCTATTTTTACAAGAAGAGCTGATGCGTTAGCAACCTATTATGACATTTTACAGCGTAATGCTTTTGGGAATTATAAAGATTTACTTAATGAAATTTCATTAAATTCAGGAATGGGGGTATTTTTAACTTTTAATGGAAGTAAAAAAAGTTATACAAATGAAGCTAATATTACTGTCTATCCTGATGAAAACTATGCACGAGAGTTGATGCAACTCTTCTCTTTGGGATTAAATAAATTAAATATTGATGGTACATCTATTGTTGATAGTAATGGAAACCCTATCCCTACTTATACTCAAGAGGATGTTAATGAACTTGCTCGTATCTTTACAGGTTGGGATTTAAAAAGAAACAGTAGATATGGTCGAGTTGGCTTTACACAGGGGGATTATACACAACCCTTAGAGTTTACTGCTGATTATCATGATAGTGATGCTAAAACATTATTAGGAGAGAGTATTCCTGCAGGATTGGGTGGAGAAGATGATATTAAAAAGTCGATAGATATTATTATGGCTAAAGATAGTGTTGCTCCTTATATCTCTAGAAATCTTATTATGCGACTTACAAAATCTAATCCGACACCAAGTTATATTGAAAGAGTGGCTACGGTCTTTCAAAATAGTAATAGTGATTTAAAAGCTGTAACCAAAGCAATTTTATTAGATGAAGAGTTATGGGAGGATATTAAAGAGAAGAGAGTTGTTAAATTTAAAGAGCCACTTATTGCCTATACAACCTTTTTACGAGCATTTAATGCAGAACCTTTTCCTTCATGGTACTATTGTGGATATGGTGGACCTGCTGATGATACAGCTTCTAACTGTCAAGTTGTAGAGGATAGTTTTTTATTTAATGACCCTAGAAGTTTTTTAAATCAAGGTTCTGCTTTAGCACCAACTGTTTTTAATTTTTATGATAATAGCTTTGTACCCAACAGTACAGCGTTTAAAAATGAAAATGCTGTAGCACCAGAGATACAGATACAATCAGATACTATTTTTATTAAATTAAGTAACGAAATAAAAAGTAATCTTTTTCATTGGGAGAAAAACTATCTGCTTAGTAACCATTTTTCAAAAGATGGAGAGAAAAAACGCTATAAAACAATAGAAGATTATGTTGCAGATGCTCCAAGTCTAGGTGCTATTCCTGTCTATTATGTTGGTGCAAATAAAATGCTTTTGGATGTTTTTGAAGAGCTGAATGTGATGGAGATGGTTATAGATGGTGATAGTGATGGAGATTTTAAAAACCTACAACACTATCAAGAGCAAGATTATACAGATGATGAAGAAGCTGTAGATGCGTTGGTTGAACATCTTAATCAGAAATTAACAGGTGGAATTTTAACTGCTCAAGAGACAGCTATTATTGCAGATAATTTAAAAGATAAGATATTTAATAAATACAACTCAGGTGTTGCAAGTGATATAGATGAATCAAAAGAGAATAAAAAGAGACAGTTACTTACAGAAGTTATTTTTAAAGCAATTAGAGCAGTGGTCACTTCAAGTGCCTACATGACGGAATAGGAGAATAGAGAATGAAAAATAGAAGAGACTTTTTAAAACTTTCAGCAGTAACCATATCGGCATTAGCTGTTCCATCATCACTTTTTGGAGATAGTTCTTCTTTTAATGATTATAAGGCGTTGGTTGTTATTTATAATGCAGGTGGAAATGATGGCTTTAATATGTTTATCCCCTCAGGAGAAGATAGTTTAACAGGGTATAGTAATTATGCAAAAGCAAGAGAGAATATTAAAGTAGAAAATAGTGAATTAACACTTTCCATTAATAATGGAGAGCTTGATTTAAGTGGTGGAAATCCTTATGCGTTAAACAACAACTTATCAGATGCTTATACTAAAGGTTTTTATAAACATACAGGAATGGATATTGCAACCAATGCTTTAATGCCTGAAATAGCCCATTTGGTAAACGAGGGAAAAGTAGCTATTGTAACTAATGTTGGAAATTTAATAGAACCTGCAACAAAAGAGGAGCTTCAATCTAAAATAAAACCCAAACCACCTTTTCTCTTTGCACACAATCACCAAACCAAATTGGCAATGACAGGAGAATCATCATCTTTAAATTATACTGGGTGGGGAGGAAGATTATTTGATAATTGGATAGATATTAATGGTGGTGATATTTATGGTATGAATATCTCTGTAGATAGAGAAGAGCATCTATTTTATGGAGATAAGACACAAGGCTTAAGAATGAGCTATGGTGGTCCAACTTCGTATAAACAAATTAATAGAGATATTTATAATCAACTACTAGAAACAACTGAAGATGATAAATTTAGAAAACTCTATAAAGAGTTACAGAAACACTCTTTTGATATGCAAGATACCATTGTAGATGATTGGGAGAATAAATCTCCAACATTTACTTCAACCAACGCATATGGAGAAGAACTTTTCTCTGAACCAAGCAATACACAACTACAACAGAGTAAACCAACTTTAGCCTCTACAGATATAGTAAAAAAATTAAAAGCTGTAGCCAAATTGGCATATATTGGTAAAAACCGTGGTTTAAAGCGACAGATATTTTTTGTTTATGACGGTGGATATGATACACATAATAATCAATCCGTACAACATGCACGAAAGTTACGTGGTCTAAGTTTGGGGGTTGGAGATTTAATGAAAGCTTTAAAAGAGATGGGTATGGAGAATGAGGTCACCACCTTTAATATTTCAGATTTTGGTAGAAGTATTGGAGATAATGGAGATGGAACTGACCATGCGTGGGGAAATAACAGTTTTGTAGTAGGAGGAGCTGTGAATGGTGGACTCTATGGCACACTACCCGATTTAACACTAGGTGGTAATGATGATATGGGTAGAAAAGGAAGGTTAATTCCAACAACATCTATGAGTCAATATTATGGAACCATTGTAAAGTGGTTTGGAGCAGACGAGGCAACACTACAACTGGTTGTTCCTGAGTTAAAGAATTTTTCAGTTCAAGATTTAGGCTTTATGAATCAGGCTTAAATGCAACAAAAGTAGCATCAAATCCAACAAGCTTTTAGTATAATAATAGAAAAAATAAAAAGGAGACCTATGGAACAGTTTAAAACCTATGCTTTGATGATTGGATTAACCCTCCTTTTTATTTGGTTTGGTGGGTTGATTGCAGGTCAAACAGGTATGATATTGGCATTTGTAGGTGCTGTTGGGATGAACTTTTATGCCTATTTTAATAGTCATGAGGCTGTTTTAGAGCATTATAATGCTATTCCTGTTGACCGTCACTCTGCGTCAGGGCTTTATCAAATTGTTGATAAGTTGACACGCCGAGCAAACTTGCCAATGCCTCAGCTCTATATTATTCCCGAGGCTCAACCCAATGCGTTTGCGACAGGGCGTGATTATGAACATGCTGTTGTGGCAGTTACCGAAGGGTTGTTAGATTTAATGACCGAAGAGGAGGTTGAGGCGGTTATTGCTCATGAGTTGAGTCATATTAAACATTATGATATGTTGGTGGGAACCATCGCGGCAACATTTGCAGGGGCAATTGCTCTTTTGGCAAACTTTGGAATGCTCTTTGGTGGAGATGATAGAGATAGACCCAACCCTATTGTAATGATGGTACTAATGATAGTTATGCCACTTGCAGCGACAATTATTCAGATGACCGTAAGTCGAAGCCGTGAGTTTATGGCAGATGAGGGGGCAGCAAGAATGACAGGACACCCAGAGTGGTTGATTAGTGGATTGATGAAACTTGAGGATTATGCTCATGGGATTAGTATGCCTCAAGCCAATCAACAGACCTCTCATATGTTTATTATAAACCCTTTTACAGGGCGTGATTTTTCAATGCAACAGCTCTTTAGCACCCACCCAACAACCGAACAACGGATTGAACGGTTAGAGGCGTTGATGGGTCGTTATTAAAACTTATAGAGCATATCAATAGAGATATTTTCTACTTTAACATTATCGTTGTTAATAGGTATCTCTTTGGCTTTATGGTAACCATAGCGTAGATGGGCAGTTATATTTTTGCCCAAAGCGTGACCAACTCCCACCATGTAGCTCTCTTTGAACTCCATTGCATGGTGTTGCACCTTAAATCCCTCCTTCATGACAGCAAAGATACGTTTCCCAAAATATGCTCCTGCTCCTAAATGGTAACCTTGATAGTGGGTATGTAGTTTTACACCACCTGTAAAGTAATCACTTTTGGCATTTTTACTGAAATTATTGCTATTTTTATCTTTTAGATGAATATATTTACCTATGAGTGTGGTTTTAATTCCACTTTTTTTAAAACTGTATTTTAAATCACTCTGATAGACATCAAAATGGGGATAATCACTAAGATATTGGGTGATACCTATACTTTTATTACTATAGCCTATTCCATAGATATTTCCTCCATCTGTCTCTTTCATAATGTTGTCATCTATATTGGCATATAAAAAGCTTATCTGCTCTTTAGGATTGAGCTTGTATTGATATTTTAAAGTATATTTATTTACATCTAAATCTTTTGGAATAATTTTTGTAGTATTTGTTTTTGTCTTTTCATAATAGAGTTGAAAGTGGTTGTTTTCATCTTCGTGGTCTATCTCTACTCCATAGCGTTGACCATCCTCTTTCTTTTTAGAGTTACTAAAATCTAAGGTTTCATAGTTTATTTTGATATTGTTACTTCCCTCATGATGGTGTTGCTCTTCCTCTTTTGCATGGAGTGTAGAACAGAGTAGGGTAGCGAGTAGTATGGTGTTTAATTTTTTCATTATTTCTCCTAAAATATAGTTGTAGGTTCGATTTTATCGAACATTAAAATGTTTAATTTTTTAATTTTAGAATGAAAATGGTGGAGCTTGTGCATTAAAGCCTTTTACTGTTGGTTGAACCCAACGGCTACAGTAGTAAAAAAGTCTGTTGTGGCACTCTTCACATGTTAATACAATATCATCAATAACGGGAACATCTGCACTGTTTAAATTTTTAATTAAGAGATGAACCTTGCAATCAAGAGGTTTTAATGCTTTTTGATGAATATGTATTGCACCTAAATAGGCAGAAGTTAAATATAAAAAAAGGAGCAGTTTAATCGTAATAGATTGCACTTGATAGCTCCTTTTTTAGAGGAATTATAGCAGAAAAAGATAACTATTTTATAGGTGCTTTCTTTGGGTTATTTGCTTTTGCTAAGGCAACCATTCCACCTTTTAATACATGAACTTTTTTAAATCCTAGTTGTTTTAAACCAATTGCTGCTAAAGTTGCTCTTGTTCCTGAATGACAAACAATGACTATTGGTTTATCTGTTGATAATTTATCAAGATTCTCTTTTTGGAAAAGAACATTAATTGGAATATGTAGTGAATTTTCTCCACTTAACGATAGAACAGCATTCTCTCCATTGGTTCTAACATCTAACATGAAAAACTCTTTTTTCTCACGTAACATTTTCATAACATCATCAGCTTTTAAAAATAGTTTTGAATCGGCACAAGCTTTTTGTGTCATATGAGAATAGAACTTATTTAGTTGCTCTGCTTTATCGTTGTTGTATGCCATTGCATTAATGGTTAAGAGTGAAACAGCCAATGTACTAAAGATTAATTTTTTCATTGATTTCCTTTGTTATTTTAAAATTTAATAGACTATATCAACTTTATTCTTAATTTAAAATTATAATAATTATAATTATAAATTATGCTAGTTTGTGCCTTCTCCTGTTACAATACGAAAAGAGCTGTTGTTAAATATAATAATAATTATCATAATATATTATGATTTAAGTAGTTCTAGATTAAGATGAGGTTGAAAATTTACTACAGGGGGAGTTATGCTCTTTTATATTACACTTTTTTTAATCTTTTTATATTTTAAAATTGCCAGAGTACACAAGAAAGAGGAGAGAGTCACTTTACCTATTATTCTGTTACATGTTTTAGTTCTTTTATCAACAATTGGTATTTATATTTATGGCTTTCAAGAGTCTAATATCATTACACTATTGGTGGTATCCTTTCTCTATTTTATTGTTGCTGCACTTATTATTACTACCATTCAATTAGGAATTTTTATTGATGGAAAACCACTGCTTGGTATAAATAGGGTTTATAAATTTATGCCGATATTAACAGGACTTATTGTGCTGCTTACTGTTACTATAATTTTATAGAAATAGGTAAAAGATGAAATTTCAACTACAAGAGATTGCAACAATTAGATCTCCTTTTTCTAATTTGGTTAATATGCCAATACAGCCAAAGGGAGCAAAAGAGCATTATGCAACCATTGAGTTTAAAGAAGAGTACATGGAGGGATTAGCTGATTTAGATGGATTTTCCCATGTTTATCTGATTTATTACTTTCATAAGGTTAAGGAGCCAAAACTTTCAGTTGTTCCTTTTAACGATAAAACCAATACTCCAAGAGGTGTTTTTTCGACACGAACACCAATGCACCCCAATGGATTGGGTCTTTCTGTTGTCGAGTTGGTAAAGGTTGATAAAAATATTGTCACTATTAAAGGGGTAGATATACTTGATGGTACACCTCTTATTGATATAAAGCCCTATATTGAAAATTTTGATAAAGTAGAGGGTGAGGTCTCTTCAGGTTGGATGAAATCGACCAAAGAAGAGGTCAGTAGAAAAAAATCAGATGATAGGTTTGTAACCCAATAGATATGCTATCTTTTTATTCCATTTGTCCTTGTTCTTAAATAGCAAGGCTTTATGGAACTCTTTTTTTAAATCCTAAGACAAAATTCCATATTATTTGAAGTTTATCAAAAATAAGAGTTTATAACTCCTATTTAAGGATAATCATATTATAATCTATTCAAATAATTATTATAATTTAAAATTATAAAAGGATATGTAAATGAGATTAGCAATACCTGTTAAAATGAATAATGAAAATCCTGCAATTGCACCACTCTTTGGCAAAGCAAAATGGTTTGCTATTGTTAAAGATGGAGAGAGTATGATTATTCCTAACAATCAATCTGGTGGTCAAGCAGTTATTGAGTGGCTTTATGAGATGAAAGTTGATGCTCTTTTAATCCAAGAGATGGGAAAGACTCCTTATGAAAAAATTAAAGATTATGGGACAATGGCTCTCTATCATACAGGATTTGAACGTATTTTATTAAATGATGTATTAACAAAATTTGAAAATAACGAACTTGAAATTTTGGATGATACCAATATGGATAGAATTATAAAACATCATGAAAAGAGACATCCTCCTCATTAAATAGGTTAAGGCTATTAATTAGCCTTAATCCAAAAGATTATTTCTATAGGCAGATAAGATGAGTCCCTTTCTTGATTCCTCCTTATAGCATCTTGTCTGTCTATAGAAGTTATCTAAAGGAGAGAGTTATGCGTTATCTTTATGGAGTTTTACTTTTAGGTCTATTGGTTGGTTGTACAGATGAAACGGTTTCTAAAAAAACTTTAAATGGAGAGATATTAATTCAAAAAAAATGTGCTAAGTGTCACAATCTTGATATGCCACCTAAGAGTTATGAAAATGAGATAGCTCCAAGTATGATGGCAGTCACTTTTCATCTTAAAGATTTTATAAAATCAAATAACCCTTCAGAGCATGAGGGCAAGGTTATATCCTTTATTAAAGATTATGTTGTTGCACCCAGTCGTGAAAAATCGTTTTGTGATAAAGCAAGTTTAGACAGTTATGGTGTTATGCCTTCTCAAAAAGGAAACGTAACGCAAGAGGAGCTAGAGGCAATTGCTCACTATATGTATCAAACTTTTGATAATCAGAAGATGCTTAAAATTATGGCAGAAGAGCAGAGACTCGCCAGTTTATCTCTACATGAACGGGTTCTCGAACAGCAAAAATGCGAAAATTGTCATGATATTCATAAAGATAAGGTAGCTCCATCTTTTGAGATGATAGCTTCTCGTTATGGTGTGAAAGATAGAGAAGTGCTTATCAAAAGTATTAAAGAGGGAACAAAAGGAAAATGGGAAGGAAAAAAACTACCTATGCCACCTTTTAAACAGATGAATGATAAAGATATAGAGGGTATGGTAGATTGGATTCTTTCATTATAGTTCTATTTTAACTACAGCCTGAAACTATCTATTAACAACTCTGCCTAAAGGAGCTGGAGTTGTCAAGATAGAAAATAGATTCTTTTAGGATAGTGGTTATAATTTTGTGTTTATTCCTATATAAAAGGCTCGTGGAGAGGTGGAGTATCCATCTACTACTTGATAGTATTTATCAAAGATATTGTTAATCTTTAGATAGCTATTAATCTTATCACTAAACTCATAGTTTGCAACCATATTACCGACAAAATATTTCCCTGTCTGTCGTCCTCTACTCTTTTTGGGGTCTTTGATACTTAGCATATCATCATATCTCTCTCCGATATACTCCCCATTAAAATTTAGATTAAAATTATCGTTAAAGTAGTAATCTGTTGAGATTTTATAGGTATCTTTGACACGTCTTCTTAGGTCTATATTATTTTTATCTTTGGCTGAAAGGTAGGTATAACTCAAATCAATATAAAAATCATCACCTATTGCAGTGGCATATTTTATTTCTACTCCTTTAAAGGTCGAAGTGCCATCAATATTGATATGCTGTTTATCTTTTCGATTATAGGAGATGAGGTTCTCTACTCTATTATAAAAATAGGTTAAAGATGCTCCTTTGTACTCTCCTGTAATATCAAAACTATTGGTATCTTCTGCCTCTAGGTTACTATTTGATTTACCATTGGGATTGAGTATCATAAGCAGACTAGGGGCATTATAACCTGTACCATAATTGGCTTTGATAGAACTCTCTTTGTCAAAGCTATATTTCACTCCTAATTTTCCTGTAATCTTATCTCCAAAGTTGGAGTAGTCATCTCTCCTTAGACTCTCTGTAATAATAAATCTATCAATAAAATTGGTATTGGTCAAAAATAGAGCATTGGAGTTTATATCATGTTTTGAGTCTGTTTT
>Ga0256826_1002338_pt1 | contig 11580 bp, 36 predicted proteins | sample CV79metaG_FD_185975 | JGI IMG/M metagenome (GOLD analysis project Ga0256826, IMG submission 185975) | Hydrothermal vent microbial communities from East Pacific Rise, Pacific Ocean - CV79 | ecosystem: Environmental > Aquatic > Marine > Hydrothermal vents | place: Pacific Ocean: East Pacific Rise... | reverse complement strand
AAATCTTCTAAAAGTTTTAGTTCTTCCTCATATATTTCTTTTGATTCCAGCATCTTTTCTAAAAGTTCTCCATTACATATCGCACCGATTCCTAGTTCTTTGTAAGATTCATAATATTTGTATGTTTCGCAATTTTTATATTTTTTACATTTTGTATTATTTATCTTTCTTACTAAACAGTTTGGTTCGTATTGGCATTTCATTTTTTATTTCATTTAACGCTTATTATGTTCTCCGTAAGGACAGATTGCGAAGCAATCTGAGTTTGAGGTATCGCCGATTCTAATCTCTCGTTTATAATGTCTATGTATTGGGAGTCTATCTCAAACCCAATGAATCTTCTATTGTTTTTCTTACATGCAACAGCAGTTGTTCCTGAACCAATGAAAGGGTCAAGAATAATATCATTTTCCTTTGAAAAATTTTTTAAGCAAAGTGTTGGTAGTTGTTCTGGAAATACTGCACTATGTCCGTTTATTCCAGAAGATACTGGAAACTTCCAAACATTATGAGTATATTTATCTGTGTAGTATTTCCCTATTGGGTGTTTGCTTAAAACAAAAATAAATTCGTAAGCATTTGTTAATCTGTTTTTCAAAGGTATTGGGTTATTTTTGTGCCAAATAATTAAATCATTGATAAAATAACCAATTTTCTTTCTGACCCTTTCAATAATATCAAAAGGTCGCATTACCCCTGTTTCTCCGTAAGAAAAACAAATATTCAAACAAACAAGCCCCTCCTCTTTTAGTTTTGGATACAAAACTTCAAGCATATCAAATATGATATAAAGAGGTTCTCCAACATCCCTATTATAATGAAATCCTGAACCTCTTTGATATTTATGTGCTGAATTATAATATGGTGGGCTTGTTATCACTAAATCTATTGATTCATTGGGTAATTCCTTTATTCCCTCAATACAATCTTTATTATAAACGATGTCTGTTTCCATTTAACTACCTGCGAGGCGATACCTCAAATTGAACATAATATTAAGGTTAAAAGATGTTTTTGGTTTAACCAAAAATATGGGAAAATACAAAGAATATTGAATTTTCCTTTTAACCGATATTATGTCGTTTTCTGCGTAGCAGAAAATTGCCGTAGGCAAAGTTTTAATTTTCACGATAGTTTCCCCCTACATTTCTTTAAATGGTCGTAAAGTTTTGGAGCAGTTTCACAATCTTTTTCTTCAATATATAATGCCATCAATCTTCCCCAACTTTCTACAAATGGTTTCCATATAGGATAAATTTTCATAGTTGTGTGTAATAAATTTCTTTCTTGTTTTAAATTCAAATTTAAACATTTTATTAAATGAACACATCTTTGAAAATCTACTGGGTCGTATGGGATTGATGGTCTTTCTTTATCCATTCCACAATGAACTGCAAGTAATGTTAAACTGCTTTCCCCGTAATCTGACCATTTAGTTTTTATCATTTTTTAAAGTTGGAGTGAAAATTTAAATTTGGACGAAGTCTGTGAATATCTGGATTTAACGAAGTCTGCGAAGCAGATTTGGGCGAAGCAACTTGTTGCGTAGCCGTTAAATCCTTATTAAACGATGAAATCTTTGATTTCACTTGAGTTCAACCCCTTTCCGATTTAGTTTTTCCATGACTTCTGGAATGTAATAAAAGCCATCTTTGTCTTTAAGATAAAATCGTTTCTTTCTTGGAATTTCAACTCCAGACATTAAATCCCAAAACTTACCATTTGGACTAACATAAACAATCGTCATAGGATATTTTCCATGACCGCAACAACAACCACGAGTCATAACTCCACGATTGTTCAAAACCCAAATTAAGTTTTGCATACAACTATCTACTCTGAAGTTAAATTCTTCTATATCTTTACAAACGATTTTTGAATTTCTTTTATTACACATTTTGTTGTTTCTCCATGCTCACGAGGAAAGGGGTTGAATTTCGTTTAATACCTTTTAATCGCAGTTCTTTTTTACTTCCAGTGGAAATAAGGGGGTTGTTTTTTGTTGTTTTAGCGACTATAAAAGTTTTTGTTTCTTTTGGAATATTCTTTTGTAGGTTATGTGAAGTTTTATTCATTTAAATTCATCCCCCTTACTTCTAATTAAAATGTCTGAATTTTGATTTGTTCTTGGAAGAAAAACTACAACAAATTCTTTATCATAAGTTCTCTTTATTAAATTAATTAGTTTTTCTTTTGTCATTATCTTTGTATATGTTTTATTTAAATCAAATTCAGGTTTAGTTTTTTTTTGCTTACGAGCCATTTTTCAAATTACGCATAATATTATTGTCAGCATACTCCTTCTCTGAATTGAAGTTATCGCATCTGATTAATTTCTGCTGACTATTATGTGGAGTTTTATTCATTTTAATTCTTCCTCATTACATCTACAATCTCCACATTCTATACAAAATCCACAAACATTACAACATTCGTGTTTTCCAAATTTATCATTTGGTTCTCCATAGGTTTCATGCATTGATTTCATTTTAATTCTTCCTCAATAATTTTAATTACTTCTTGTTTTCCTATTCCGCCAAAGTCTGATAGCATTAATTTCATTTTGCGTTTGGAAAATATTTTATCATCCCTGTTTGGTGCTTTTCTTATTCTTTCTTTTATTCTTTCTAATAATTCTGTTTCCTTGAATCTGTTTAAGGTTATGCTTATGAAATCAATTAAATCGTCTTTTAATTTTTTAATAAATAAATCTACTTCGTCTGCTTCGTAGTAATATATTTTTTTTCCTTTTTTTGTGTGGTGTTTTTTATTCATAGTTTTTTATTAGTTTGTTTAGTTCTTTAATGTCGGTTAAAATATCCATATATGGTTTAAATAATTTTAATATCTCTGTTGATAAATTATAATTACTTCCTTTTGATAATTCTTTTGATAATTCAAATAAATAATCTCTAAAGTTAATTAAGGATTGTTTGTGTAATTTTATATAGAATTTACTTTCTTTTCTAAAATAAGGATTCTTTTCTAAAATCTTTTTAAAATCTTTTTGTCTTTCTATTTCTTTTTGTATTATTTTATTCATTTTTATCTCCCATTGTAAATTCATTTAATTTATCCTCATTCAAACTTATATATTCTTCTTCTTGAAAACTTTGAACAACTTCATTAGCACTTACTATTGCTTGATTCCAAATATGTTCAAAGTCACATTGAGGATTTCTATAAATTAAATTATTTATTTCTAATTCTATCATCTTTGAGATTGAAGATGCTATCTTTCTTTTTTGTTCATCTGTTAATTTCATTCTATTCATATTCTAATTCGTCTAGGCATTTAATACAGAGATTAAAAACATCTATCCCCATTATTTGATATTTGTTTCCACATTTTTTACATTTCTTTATTGGTAGTTGTAGATTTGTTTTATTTTTAGAAAAAATTTTATTTCCGTTTTTTCTTTCCATCTCAATAAATTTATTAGTTGGGATTTCATCTCTTACTGATTCTAAAATTTTTGGGATAGATTCTTTTATTGGTAGTTTTTTATTCATTTAAAAACCTCGCTCTTTAAAAATTCTTCAGATTCAGAAATATTCTTTTTAAAATATTCTTTCGTCTTATCAAATTTATTTTTAGCCCAATTAATTTGTTCTTTAGCAAATTCAATATAATGTTCATGATATTCTTTTAAACTTTTATAAACATCCCTCTCCTCTACTATGCGTCCACTACTTCCACTCCAAGTGGTCTTTACCCTGTATCTATTAGTATTTTTCAAAACTTTCATAATTTTACCTTCAGTACCATCAGAATAACCACCAATTATTACAACATCTCCTTCTTTGAATTTCATTTCTTGTTTATTCATTTAAAAACCTCACAGGGGCACGGTCATCACATCTAACCCATGTTTCATTTAAGAATATTTCAAATGGTTTAACATTTCCTTGAATCCAAAAAGTTCCTTTATTAAATTGTTCAAAATAATCAAAATCATTTAAACCATCTTTATCAATCCAAGTTTTAACTAGTCCAAATCCTTCTTTATCTTTTAATAAAATATATTCTTTATCTGAAAATTGAACTTCTGCGAATCTTTGTTTTTTATCTTCTTTTTCAATAAACTTTTTTAGTTCTTCTATTTTTTGTAGTGCTTGTTCTTTATTCATTTAAAAACCTCACTGGAGCATAATCATCACAATAAACCCATTTTCCATTTAATAATATTTCAAATGGTTTGTCCTTTCCACCAATCCAAAAATGACCGTCGTTTTGTCTTTCAAAAGAATTAAAATCATTTAAACCAGCTTTATGCATCCAAGTTTTAACTAGCCCAAATCCTCTTTCATCTTCTAATAAAATATATTCTTTATTTGAAAATTGAACTTCTGCGAATCTTTGTCCTTTTAGTTCTTTTAATTCTTTTTCAAGTTCTTCTATTCTTTTTTGTTTATTCATTTTAGTCCTCAATCTCCTCAACATCCCCATCAGATACCCAAAACCCATAGTTAGCGTTTGATTGTTCTTGAGCAAGTTTAATCGCTTCTTCTTTAGTTTCAGCCTCAACCTCTCCATAAAAACTATCAACAGAAGGATAACAAGTATATTTAAATTTCTTCATTTTAATTTATATGTGTTTTTTAATTTATATGTGCTATTCATCATCTTATTATTTATAAACCTTTCGGTCTATTTAGATACCCACCCTACAAATTTATCTGCAATCTCTAATGTTTCCTTAACAATGTCTCCCCCCATATTTAAACTTATCTTTAATGCCTCAGATAAGCATTCCTGTCTTATTATCTCTATTGGTCTCCTATACTTGGTTTCTGGGTTATCCATTTTTTCAGGTATTGTTTGTTGGAAGTCTTTTTTTATCATTTTAATAAAGGTAACTGTATCTCCTTCAATTGATACTTCTGCAATACCCTCTCGGACATATTTTGGATTTATCACGTTGGAAACAGTCTTGGAGACCTCTAAACCATCACTATCTAAATAATATAGTCTCCCATTACGAATACCTTTTATTCTTAATTCCATATTAATAATCGTCATTTTGATAACGTAATAACTCTAAACTGTCAGGTATATCTTTTCCAAGAGATAGACGATATTTGTTATCTTTTTTAATTGATAATAAATGTTTTTTACATAAGACCCTACCCCTACCAAAATATCTCGCATTTAACATAATATTTTTATATTCCTCAAGATGACTTTCAAGTGCCAAATCAGATTTCTTATCAAAAGGGTATTCCTTATTTTCTATCTTTTTAATGAGCATTTTACAAAACTCACATTTTAATTCTACCATATTTACAATAATATCATATAGTATATAAACCTTTCGGTCTATTTAGAAAATAACTCAAACAATTGTTTTATAGTTAGTAAAATTACTACAAAAAATATCATTATTGTTATCACAGAAAATATCATGGCAGGTAAGAACCATATCGGAGAAGTTACCCACCACCAAGACCAACTAATATAATTAGTAAGTTTTAACCCTAAAAATAATAAAAATAACAAGGACATAAAGGATATTCCTGAATAACGATTCTTATTCATTTAAAAACCTCACTGGGGCATAATCATCACAATAAACCCATTTTCCATTTAATAATATTTCAAATGGTTTAGTATCTCCATGAATCCAAAAATGCCCATCGTTTTCTCCTTTAAAATAATCAAAATTATTTAAACAATCTTTATCTATCCAAGTTTTAACTAGCCCCAATCCTCTTTCATCTTTTAATAAAATATATTCTTTATCGGAAAATTGAACTTCTGCAAATCTTTGTTTTTTATCTTCTTTTTCAATAAACTTTTTTAGTTCTTCTATTTTTTTAAGAGCTTCTTTTTTATCCATAATACTATAAAAGAGGTCTATGGTCGGAAGACAATCCGTATGGGGAGCCAAAGACCTCTGATTAATCTAATATTAATGAGTATTTAAACTTTTCGGTCTATTTAATTAAACTATAGTTATGGTTTTTTTATTTTATAAAAGACTCCTATTAATATGGTTATCTAAAATAAAAAAACCTACTAAAAAATACAGAATATAAGAAGGATTAGTTGTTTTCTAATAATTCATATACCTTATCCATATTAAAATACTCTGCATCTATTCTCTTTACCCTGTGCAACCCATTAGATTTTAAGATAGCAACTAACTCATCAACAGTCTCCTGTAACACCTCTACACGAGCATCTAATTCCTGAAAATAAGTATAATCTCCAGTTAAATCATCATCATATTTTACTAAATCGTCTGCCTTTATCTTTTTCATTTTAAATATCCTTGATATTTTAGATTTAATAACATCTCTTTTTGACCTAATTCTAAATGGTGGCCATCACTAAGTTCCTCAAATAAAGTTCTAGTGAGATTTCCCATATTTAAGAATAATATTAAATAATTTAGTTCATTAATCTCTTTTTCTAATTTATTATATCTTTCTGCAATTAAATTCCAACTATTTGCATCTAATATAGCCCATTTAAAAAATTTCAAAGGTTTCATAGGAATTTTTTATAATCTATTTTAATTTCAGAGTTCATCTCCTTCCAACATCCATTACAAAACCAACAATTACCATCTTCAAAATAAACCCCTTCCTCAGAATCTAACAAAGAAGTACTATTTTTAATATTTCCAATATTTTTAGAACTAACTTTTAACTCCTTATTACAAATCTTACATTTTTTATTCATTTAAAAACCTCACCAAAGTCCGTTCGTTACAATAAACCCATTTATCCTCTAAGAATATTTCAAAGGGTTTAACATTTCCTTGAATCCAAAAGTGTCCTTCGTTTTCTTCTTTAAACCAATCAAAATCATTTAAATCTTTTTGATAAAGCCATGTTTCAACTAAGGGGAAATTATTTTTAACTTCTAATAAAATATATTCTTCATCTGCGAATTGAACTTCTGCGAATCTTGAGTTATTTTCTAACTTCTTTTTCAACTCAATAATCTCTTTTGATTTTTCCTCAATTTCTTGTAACAATTTATTTTTTTCCATAGTTTATCTATATAACTTAAGTATTTAAACTTTTCGGTCTATAATTCTAAGACCTTTCCTACTTATTAGATAATATCTTGATTTTTTATTATGAGTCTCAATCCCATTTAAATAATCTTTTTTTGCTAAAAAAACCTCCTTAATATAACCTTTATTAAATAAATAAGGTACTAAATCTCTTATAGACCTCTTGGTAAGGTCTAAATAACCATTAGAACAGACATTTTCCAATCTTTTGATAGTTATTGGGTCTTGACCCATTCTTTTAATAAATTTTAATAATCTTAGTTGTTTTTCGGTTAATGTATGTTTTTTTATTTTATGTTTTTTTGGTGACGATTTTAAGTAATTTAAGATACATTTTTCTATAAATTCACTATGATTTAATCCTTCTTCTTTAGATTTTCCCTTAATGAGTTTAACTGTTTCTTTTAATAACCAAACTTGTTTTTGTGTTTTCATAAGATTTATATTTAAATTTAGTATTTAAACCTTTCGGTCTACCTTATGAGTAGGGTGTCGTCGTCGTTATTAAAAAAATCAGAATTTGGGAAGTTTAAAAAAAATCAGAATTTGGGAAGTTCAATTTTTCATCAAAAGTATATACTCTAGTATAGTAAAGTTTAAATAGTCTTAATTCTTAATTAATGTGGGAGAGTGTTTTATTATATATATATCAATTTATGGAGATATAGTGAGATTTTTTTACTACTCTTTAGTGAATTGATAAAATAGGCCTATTTTCTAAAAAAAATAATAACGACGACGACACCTTATGAGTAAAAAAATAAGTAAATTATATAAAAAAAATAATAAATAAATCCTTATAAAAAAGGTTTAATCAGACCACAATTAGTCTGTTTCTTCAGAAGTATTTTCTTCAGAAGTTTCTTCAACTTCCTCTTCAACTACTTCTTCAGTTTCTACATTCTCTATTTCCTCTGTCATTAATCTATCACCTCCTTTTTATCACTTATAATATTCAATTCCTTCTTTAAATATTTAATCCTTTCAATATTATCCTCTGGCTTACCTAATAATCTTATCTCATAGGAATATTTTCCAGTCATTCCAGAGATAAATTTAACAACTTCTTCTTGTTTAATAACTTCTTCCATATTTTAAAACCCCCTTTTCAATTAATATAATCTCCCTTATTATTTACATTTTCATTTACATTTTCATTTACTATTTCAATATTATTCTTTTTAATATCAAATTCTGGAAGGTAGGGTATATCCCATTTATTATAGTGTAATCCATCAAAAAATAAGGTTTCTCCCTTATCTATATTAAGAATACTTGTTCCCAATTCCATTCCCTTATAATTCTTTACAATAACACTACTCCTACTACCATTAATAAAATCTGAGAGAGTACATTTTTTAAAGAAATATTGATTAATTTTACCACTAATAAACTTTTTTAGATTTTCAGGTAACGCACAGATTACTAAAATATTATTATTATGATTTATTAATCTTAATGTGGATTCTATCTGTTTTTTAGCCATTCGATTATCTAAATCCCATAAAGTCATTACTTCATCGAGTATGATAATCGAATTTTTAATCCTCTCTAATTCATTCACACTATAAATTTTCTTACTTTTAGAAACTTCCACCCTTAACCCATATGTATAAAGATTAAACTCTCCTATATTCCTTAATTCTTTAATTAAATAGTATAAAAGATTACTTTTAGCCTCATTCACGTCCCCAACTATACAAATAACCTTCGGTCTATCAAATATCTCTCTTATTTTCATCAAAACCTCCTAAAATTCCATATTCCTTGAGTAATTTAATTCCTTTTTTAGAGAAATTAACAAATTTTTTCCCTTCCTTACCTTTATAGAAGGTTATAAAACCTTTTTTAAACAATTTATTTGTATATCTCCTCCCTCCAGCCTCACTCAAGATACCCTTTCTAGCCGAAGTTAAATATGCACGATTATATAATCTCCTTAAATACTTTCCATATACCTTAATCTTCTCCTCTTTTTTAAACATTTTATTCAGCCAGGTATTCTTCAACACTCTTCCTCCAACAAATTATTTTAACCCACCCTATTTTAACTAAATCTCTTAATATCTCTTCAATCTGTGATTTAGTCCCTGTTGCTAATCCTATTTCTGTTTTGTTTAATGGTTTATTTTGTAACACTAACCAATTATAAACCCTATTTCTCACCCTTATAGTCGCACTAACCATCTAAAATCCCTCCATCAACAATCACCAAATCTCTAACATTATCTATATATTTATAATTTTTATTATTTTTTTTACACATTAATCTAAATTCCTGAAAGAACTCTATCTTACCATTCTTATAAATTCTACAATAACTGCCATCAAAATCATAAATTTGTGATTTATCAAACAATGTCACCATTTTTTTAGGTTTCATATTATTACCTTCTCCTTGCTTACAACAATACATTTCATTACCTCGGTATCTATCAAATCCCCCTCTAAATCCTCACAGGAGCGTCTATGTGGGCAGTTATTACAAAATTCCTCAATATATAACTTAATCTCTCTATCCTTCCCTACTTGTAATTTTGTCTTTTCGTGTTCATAACATAGTAGGTCATTAATAATCTCTATAATCGTTCCTTCAAAGTGCCACCCATCATACTCTAAGAGCCATTTATTTTTTTCTTCTAATTTGGTTAAACTATCTATTTTCATTTAATTACACTCCATTCATCAATTAACACCAAATCATATCTCCACCCACAAATATCTAAATCACCAACACTAACCTTTTTTAATGGTAATAAAAATTTTAATAAGGAATAGTAGATAAAATTAACATTAAATTCAATCTTGACTATTTTCTTCCCACAAGGTATTACCCATAATATACGTTTCATAATCCTATCTCCTTTAATCTTCTATTTACTTCGGGTTTTTCTTCGTCGGAAATACTATCAAAATATTCATAAAGAATATCAAATCCTTCTTCATACTTATTCCTTGAAGGGATGTTAGGTTTAACATTTATATTCTCACATATTTCTTTATGGATTTTAAAAGTCATACTAAATAAATACCTTCTAAATTTATTTTCATATTCTAAATTTCTCCCTTTCATTTTAAACCCCCATCTAAATCATAAGCCAATTTATCATAAAGTTTATTCTCTTCATCAGTTAAATTATTCTGGATATCTTCTCCAGTCATTCTACTTAAGGCAATTAATTCTAGTTTTAATTCCTCACTACACTTAACCCACTCTTCCTCACTTACAATAACTCTCATATCTTTTAAATCTTTAATTTCCATTTCTCTAATATCCTCCCAAAATCCTTCACTATCACAATTATAACAGGTTTCATCTTCTAAACTTTCCTTTTCGTAAGCCCTAGGAAAACCAGACTTTTCTCCACATTTCTTACACTTCCAATCTACAAAATCATAACAATCCTCTTTTAAATTCCCTTCTTCATCACATTCAATCTCTTCTTCAAATTGCATTCCCCCCTCTTCGCTTTCTACAACAACACTAACCTTAAACTTTTTACAAGCCTCAATTAAAGTAATACATTCCTTACCCTTTGGATATCCTTCAATCCAGCAAGAGTGACAAGACCACGCACACCACCCATTAATATCTATAACCCCATTCTCAATCTCTTCTTTTTTATCTTCCATAAACTCTCCAATATTCTTCCAACTCTCTAAAAAAGTCCTCGCAAAATATTCTTTTTTATCCCCCCCTATATCTTCTTCATAAATAAATAACTCTAAAAATTTCCTTAAATTTTCAGGATTACCACTTACCACCATATTAAAATAACAATTATTCGGCATTTTCTAATTCCTCGTTTAATTTTAAAATTTCATCACAAACCTCATTAAATCCCTCATCATTATAAAATAAATAGTCATTTGTTAAAATAGATTTAAAAAATGTTTGGTTTTCTCCACCAGTTCCTTTTTCTATCATCATCTTTAAATCTTCTTTCATAAGATATTTATCAATTTCTCTGTCGCTTTCGCTTATCCAATCTATTAATGAATCCATAAATGTTTCCTTATCTTCAACATTCCAATCTACCATCTCTTTTTGAAATATCTTTTTGTTTATTTTAATTCCATCTATTTCAATGTCATTTCCTAAATATAATCTATTCATCTTCTAAATCTCCATATTCATCATAAGGTAACTCTTCTAAGTAAGTCCAACGAGTTCTAACCTTAACATCACTATTTATTTTTTTAAGTTCTTTAGTTATTCTTTCGTGGGCTTCTTCTTCTGTTTCTCCACCTCCAAGATATCCCTCCCCCTCAAAATAAACCCTCCCTTCATAACTTCCACAAATATCTAAAGACCAGCCCAACTCTCCAGACATTAACCATTTTAAATCGCTCTCACTAACACCCTTACATTCAACAACAACTTTATAATACCTACTCATTTTAATATTCCTTCCAACATTCAGAAGTGAGATAGTATGTTTCTTGTATCCCATAGCTCACACTATCCAAAATCAAATTTAATTCATAATACTTTTTTAGTTTATCTGTCTGTTTTTCTGTCCAATCATTAACTTTTAAGGTAATTGGTTTT
>Ga0256826_1002337_pt1 | contig 11582 bp, 12 predicted proteins | sample CV79metaG_FD_185975 | JGI IMG/M metagenome (GOLD analysis project Ga0256826, IMG submission 185975) | Hydrothermal vent microbial communities from East Pacific Rise, Pacific Ocean - CV79 | ecosystem: Environmental > Aquatic > Marine > Hydrothermal vents | place: Pacific Ocean: East Pacific Rise... | reverse complement strand
GCTTGACCTATGGCTACACCAAATACACTCTCTTTTAATTTTACTATAGCTTTATTGTTTTCAATAGTTACATGACAAGGGACTGCTTTTGTTCTATACCTTAGTTTTACTGTTGTATCAAACTCTATCTCACTTGTAAACATGTTTAAATTTTCTAATACTACAGAGTAACAGGCTAACTCTTCTTTTTTTCCAACAACAATTTGATTTTCATCTGGATTAATACTTAAAACAAAATGAGGATCATGTGCTCCATGTACAGTAAAACCTTTTCTTTTACCTATAGTATAATGCATATAACCTTTATGTGTTCCAATTACTTTTCCATCTTTATTTAGTACTTCACCAGGATTATCCACTTCTACATACTCTTTAAGTAAATCTGTATAATTTGTTTCAACAAAACATATTTCACTAGATTCTGCTTGTGAAGAGAAAGATTCTAAACCTTCAATAGATGCTGCTATTCGTTTTATATCTACTTTTTTTCTTGAGCCAAGTGGAAATTTCAATCTTGATAATATATTTTTGTTTACATAAAAGAGAAAATAGCTTTGATCTTTGGTATCATCTTCTGCCTGATAAAAATATTTACCATCTGTTTTTATATAGTGTCCTGTTGCTAAATAATCTGCTCCAATTTTATCTGCAAATTTTATCATTTCGCCAAATTTCATTGTTCTATTACATAAAGCACAGGGATTTGGTGTTTCACCTTTTTCATATGTATCAATAAAAGGTTGAAATACTTCTTTGTTAAAGTTCTCTTGTAAATCCAATACATGAAGTTTCATTCCAACAAACTCTGCGGCTTTTTGAGCACGAGCTAAATGAATTTCATGATAACCCGGTTTAGAATGAAGTTTCATATAGAGACCTTCTACTTCATAACCTTCTTCTTTTAATAAAAGTGCAGAAACTGTAGAATCAACTCCTCCACTCATACCAACTAGTATTTTTTTCATTGCTCTTTCTTTAAACTTGTAAGTGATTTATAATAGCTTGTATCATCTAAACCAATTTTTTCAAGAAGTTGTATTTGCTGAACTAGAGACTCTTCTACTTCATCAACTACACACTCTAAATTATCCGTAAGCTTGATTAGTTCTAAATCATTTTTATCAATCATTCCATCTCTTAGAAGTCTATTTTCAACAAAATCTAAAAGTGGTTTATAAAATTCTGTTCCAATTACAAATATTTTCACACCAGAAACTTTTCTTGTTTGCACTAATGTTAGGGCTTCAAAAAGCTCATCTAAGGTTCCAAAACCACCTGGTAGAATTATGTATGCCATAGAATATTTCACTAACATCACTTTTCTAGAGAAGAAGTAATCAAAACTTAGCTCTTTTGTAGTGTATGGATTTGCCACTTGCTCAAATGGTAGATCAATATTTAAACCTATAGACTCAACATCACCAATATTTGATGCACCTCTATTTGCTGCTTCCATAATACCTGGACCACCACCGGACATAATATTAAAACCACGCTGTGCTAACATAGAAGACAATTTGACAGTTTCTTCATAGTAAAAATCATCTTGAGGTGTTCTTGCACTACCAAAAATTGTCACTGTTGGACCAAGTTCACCAAGTTCATCAAAGCCCTTGACAAAGTCAGCCATTATACGAAAAACACTCCATACATCAGCAGATTTTATATCTTTAATATATCGTTTTTCTAAATTTTCTATTTTTTGCACATTATGCCTTTAACTGGGTAAGTCTCTCTTTTTTTGTTCCAATTGATGTTATTTGTACACCAAAGTTACCATCTACAATAACTACTTCACCTTGGGCAACAACATGATTGTCAACTAAAATTTCTAAAGGATCATTTGCTAATTGATTAAGTTCAATAACTGAACCAATATCCATATTTAGAACATCTTTTAAAAGCATTCTTTTTTTACCTATTCGAACTCTAACAGGAAGTTTAACATCCATAATTAAAGCAATATTATTCATCTCATCACTAGAAAGATTTACATTTTCACTAGAACAATCACTTTCCATAGAAACATCATTAGTATCAGGAACTGTCTCCTCAGGTGAACCATTAAGAGCATTTTCTAATTTTTCATTTATTATAAACATTAATAAAGATTTGATAGGGTCAAGAGTAAATTTATATATGTACATTTTACTAAATAATTCTAAGCTAACTTCTGCATCATCTGATATTAATTCAATACTCTCAACTGAGAATGACAATACAGGTAACTCTTTTTGAGCAGAAAGCGTATTTGCTATGGCTCCAAAGATATTTGACACAATTTCTTTTGTTGCATCTATATCATCATCATTTACATCTTCTCTATCGCTAGCTTCTTCCCCCATCATCATGTCTGAGAGGGATGCTGATAGATTAGGTGGTAAAGCAACCATAGCATCAGCTTCTATATCGCCACTAATTTTCAATTTAACAAGAACAATTGGTGGTACAATATTTGAAATAATACTTAACTCTTGTTCTTCATTTAGTTCCACTTCAGGAGCAGTTCCAATTAGTGCTTCTATAGTACCAACAGTCTCATCTACAAATAGTTTCATAAAATCACTCATTTACCTACTCCTCATTATCATCAATTGGATCTTCATTAATTATATCTCTAACACCTGATATTTTTTCATGTCTCTGTTTTTCAAAATTTTCTAATGCACGCTTAACAGCATCTTTTTCTGTATCTATAACTTCAGTAATTTGAATAGATTTTCTAAAACGACGAAGGCCTATTTCTCCTCGAAAACGTTCTTTACCATCAACAGCAACAGTTACTATATCATTTGCGGCACTTGAAAGTCTTAGCACATCACCAACTTGAAGTTCTAATATATCACCTAAAGTTAAATCTGCATCTCCAAGATTAGCTTCAATATCTACTTTAGCTCCACCAAGAAGAACTTGAAGTTCAGTATTTCTACTTTTTTTTGAACTTGTTTCATTAAGCATAAGATCACGTGAAGCAAGTTTTGGAAGAATTGGTTCAAGAGCGATTACAGGGTAGCAGATATTCATCATACCTGAACTATGTCCAATGATAATTTCCATAACAACCATAACAACAATCTCATTTTGAGCAACAATCTGAACAACATTTGGACTTGATTCTTTTGACTCAATAGTTGGATAGACATCCATTACTGGTCCCCAAGCCTCTTTAAGTGTACTCATCATAACACGAAGAATCGTCTCAAATAGACTAAGCTCTATGTCTGAAAACTCACGTGATGCATCAAAAGGTTCACCTTTACCACCGAGTAATCTATCGAGCATTGGAAAGGCAATAGATGGATTTATCTCTATAACTCCACTACCTTCTAATGGTTTAACCGAAAAAACATTAAAACTTGTAGGATTTGGTAAAGACATTAAAAACTCACCATAAGTCATTTGATCAACTGAATGTAGTTGTATTTCAACAATGGAACGCATAATAGAAGATATTTGAGATGCTAAACTTCTTGCCATTTTATCATGAACACCACGAAAAGCACGTAACTGCTCTTTTGAGACTCTATTTGGGCGTTTAAAATCATATAAGGTAACTTGTCTTTGAGGTAAAAGTTCATCAGAACCACTCTCTAAGACATCATCACCTTCATCTTCAACAACATCTAAAAGAGCATCTATCTCTTCTTGGGAAAGTATATCTGCCATATTATGCCCCTATACTCTCTTTAATTTTTTGAATAACTGATTTATGAATTTGTGATATTCTTGATTCTGTAATCTCTAACACACTACTAATCTCTTTTAATGTTAACTCTTCAAAATAATATAGCTGAATTATCATCTGCTCACGTTCTTTATATGAAGAGAGTATATTTTTAATAACATCTACTAGCTCATCTTTTTCAACCTGAGCAAGAGCAGCGCCCTCATCTCCTACTTGTAGTTGATCATGAAGAGGCATCACAGTATAGATAGTAGAAGCGATACGAGCATCATGAACTTTTTCTATTGGTTCATCTAAAAGCTCTGCTAACTCTGCATCTGTTGGTTCACTATCATTTGTTAAAAGATACTCTTCAACTGCATAATCAATAGCTTTGACTAGTTTACGACTAGCACGACTTAAAATATCTAAGCTTCTTAAATAATCAAGCATCGCACCATAAACACGTTTTTTTGCATAACCCCAAAAGTTATCATTTAAATTTTCATCATATCTACGAGCCAACTTAATAAGTTCTTCTGTACCTATCGCTGAAAGATCAGAAAAGTCTATTGAGCTTGGTAGTCTCTCTTTGAGTCTAAAAGCCATAGCTTTTACTGCAGGTAAGTATTGAATAGCTAATTCATCTTCTTTATGTTTAATATCTTGAGTATATGCATTGTTTATCATACTTTTTGTCCAACTATATCTTCTGAGTTCATTTTAATAGCAATATCTGTTATTTTGACAGCTGAATCTATAAGTTTTTCACGTTTATTTATCTCTTTTACAAAAAGATCTAAATCTCTTTCATGTGCTTCTTTTGGGAAGAGATAAGCTTTTGCAGTTAATGTTCTGTAATACATAGCAATAATAATATGAGAAAAAAGGTAAAAGAAGATAGTAATTAAAAAAGTATAAGTCATAAGACCTTCAGCATCAAAAGATTTTAGTATACCGAAAATAATTCCAACAAAAAAACCTTGAACAGTAAAGAAGTACACAAAATTTTCACCTAACATATATCACCCCAACTCTACTTAAAAATGTTCCATTAATCTCTTAAACAGTCCTGATAGACCACTCTCGTTTGATGTTACTAGCACATTTCGTTCCAGCTTCTTTGCTATTTTTGCAACTATTGATTCTATATCTCTACTTGGTTGTGATCCAGGATACTGTGCACAGAAGAGTGATCTCTGTTTCACAGAAGAGGAAACTTTTATATCACTATTTATTTTTCCCATTAATTTTAAATCAAGAGATGAACCTATATTTGCATTTGCAACTTTTCTAATTTTTTCAAATACACCTACTGCTTCTTTTTCATTTTTAACTTGATTCATAATCATGCTAACATCATCACGAAGTGTTGCTATAGTTTTTATAGTTGCGTAAGCATCTGTAATTGCAGCAGGATCTGGTACTGTTACAACTATAACATCATCAGCAGCATTTAAAAACATCTGAATATGCTCACCAATTCCTGCACCAGTATCAATAATCATAACATCTAATTTATCTAAAACTTGAGCCTCTTGCATAAATTTCTCAAATAGTGCCATATCTGAGTACTTTAATATTTCATCACCACTCTCACCTGGAATTAAAATAAGATTTCTAGTAATAGGAATCAATATATCAGATACTGTCGCTTCACCTTTAAGAACATGCAAAATATTTTTTTTAATTTTAACATTAAACATTACATCTAAATTTGCAAGACCAATATCTGCATCAAAGATACCTACATTAAGACCTTTTTGTGAAAGGGAGTATGCAAGATTGGAACTAATAGTACTTTTACCAACACCGCCTTTTCCACTTGTGATAGCGATAAATCTAGTTTTTTTTGATTTTCTAGCTGTATTAGAAGCAACAAGTTTTTCCAATTTTTCAGCTTGATGTCCCATCATACTTTACTCCTATTAAAACCATGTAATAGGCATTCAACTAAAAAATCACTACTAGCACAAACTAAATCTTCTGGAACTTCTTGTCCCACAGAAAAGTAAGAAATAGGCTTTTTTGTCTCATAAGATAGTGAAAATATATTTCCAAACCCCATGGTTTCATCCAATTTTGTGAACATTAATGTATCAACTCCAAGTGTAGAGAAATTATCGTATGTAACTTTCAGGTCCTCATATTTAATAGAACTAGGCATTACAAGAACTACATCGATACTGTACTGTGTTGTATTAGCATCTAAACATTCATAGATTTTTTCTATCTTATCTTTATCATAAGGGCTAGACCCCATTGTATCAATTAAAATATAATCACAATATTTCAATGATTCTAAGGCACTAGTAAACTCAGGAGGGTCAACAACTGTTTCGATTCCAAGTTTCATCATTCTAGCATACTGCATAAGTTGTTCAACTGCTCCAATACGATAAGTATCTAAAACTACAAGACCAACTTTATACTTTTTTTGCATCAAAAATGAATAACGTGCAGCTAGTTTTGCAATACTAGTTGTTTTTCCAACACCTGTTGGTCCAACAAGCATAATAACTTTTTTAGTTCCCACTTTAGGAGTTGTTTCTCTTCTAATTGGTACCATTTTACGAAGGATGGTTTGGAAATAACGTTTTACTGTTGCAGAATTTTCTCTCATTTTAAAAGGCATATGTTCTAATGTAATCTGCATCAGAGAATCAAGATGTTCTCTATTCATACCACTCTGTGAAGCTAGCCTATAGATTTCTGCAAATTCTGAGGGGATAGGAGATTCTATATCAGGTGATTTTTCATCCCAGAACATATTTTGAATGATTTTTACTTTGTCTGTAAGCTTATGTATTTCAGATTTTATATCTTTTAACTCTTGTGGCTCGAATGGAGCAAGTGGAGATGAAGATGGTGCAGTATCTGCTGGTGTGATATACTGAGCTAAAGGATCTGTAACATTTGATATTTTAGAAATCTGTTTTGCAGCATTTGAAATATCAAAAAGAATATCTTGAGACTCTTGCTTAATAGGTTGCTGTGAAGATAATGGTTTTCGAGTTTTTTTATATGTAGAAGGTATCATCTCTTCATCTATACCAATAACAATTTCATAAAGTCCCTCTTTACCAAGAGCTTTTTTTCTTATCTCCCTAGTCTCAATTAGCATGCCTTCATCGCCAATTTCCATTTTTGCTTTTTTAAGTGCCTCAGATGGAGAACGACCAGTAAATGTTAATATTTTCATATTTTTATACCTGATAAGGGAATAACAACACTCTCTCTTTCATGCCAAGCAGCATGTGGTATCGTTAATTTTTTGCTGTTAATCACTCTGTTATCAAAAAATATAATATCCAAATCTAGTGTCCTTGGTGCATTTTCAAAACTTCTCGAACGTCTAAAAAGCTTTTCTAATCTCATTAAATAATCTAAAAAAGATTTTGGTTGCATAGAAGTTCTTAAAACAATTATTGAGTTAAAAAAATCATCTTGAGCTTCATAGCCAAATGGAGGATTTTTTAAAATCAATGAGGTCTGTTCTAAAGAGACTCTACTATCTCTTTTAATCTTAAAGTATAGGTGCTCAAATCTTCGCTTTAAATCACCTATATTTCCACCAATACCAACAACAACTTGATATCTATGAAAATTTTTTACTTTTGATAGATATGGAAAATGCAACCCCTTAAAGCTTATAAGTCTTGAAGAGAGGCTGCGTTTTAAATACATAGTTTTTAATTAAGCTTCTTGTGCTTTTTGTTGAGCTTCATGAGAGGCTTTAAGTTCATTTAACAACTGAAGCATTCCCATCATAGCTAAGTGGTATCCAAATGGACCAAAACCAACAATAGATGAAGCACAAACAGGAGCAATCATATTCTCTTTTCTAAACTCTTCGCGTCTATGAATGTTTGAAATATGAACTTCGATTGTAGGAATACTAACAGCGGCAATCGCATCACGAATAGCTATAGATGTATGAGTATATGCTGCAGCATTAATTATGATACCATGTGATTCACCGTAACATTCTTGAATTCTATCAACAATCTCACCTTCTAAATTACTTTGGAAAAATTCAATTTCAACACCATTTTGAGTTGCAACTTCTTTCATTTGAGCATGAATTTGCTCTAATTTCATTGGACCGTAGATACCTTGTTCACGTGTTCCAAGCATATTTAAATTTGGTCCTTGTATAACTGCTATTTTCATTGTGTACCTTTTATGTGATAATAATATTTTAAAGAACTATTTTATCTAAACAATTATTAAAAAGAGTTACACTTAACACAAAATTATCAAATTAATAATTATATTCATAGTATAATTCAATCATTAAATTATATATAAAGAATAAATCATGCAAATTATCACTCCTCATTACATATATATGCGAGATAAAGTTGTCACAAATTTATCTGTTGCATTTGACAAAACAATCAAAGAAATTGCTCCTTTTGATGAACTTATAGAGAAGTATCCTCAAGCAAAAGTCACAACACTTAGAGAGAATTCTCTTTTAATGCCAGGGCTTATTAATGCTCATGTACATATTGAATTTTCTGCAAATAAGACTGATCTCTCTTATGGTGATTTCATGTCTTGGCTCTATAGTGTCATTGAAAACCGTGAAGATTTAATTAACAATTGCTCACTTGAGTGTATGACAAAAGCTATCGATTCAATGCTGGATAATGGAATTACAACATTTGGAGCTATAAGTTCGCATGCAATGGATCTCGAAGCTTGTGCAAATGCTAAACAGAATGTAGTCTTTTTTAATGAACTAATTGGATCACAAGCTACAATGGCAGATGCTCTTTTTACAGATTTTAAAGCACGTCTTGATGCATCAAAAGCAGTAAAGAGAGAGGGTTTTACTCCCGCAATTGCTATTCATTCACCATATTCAGTTCATCCTGTTTTAATTAGAAAAGCACTTCAAATTGTAAAATCTGAGAAACTTCCACTAACTGCTCATTTTATGGAGAGTCAAGCGGAAAGAGATTGGTTAGATAAAAGTGAAGGAGATTTCAAAGGATTTTTTAATGATCTTTTAAAACAGAAAACAAATGTAAGCGATTCACATGAATTTTTAGCAAATTTTTATGAAGTGCCAACTCTTCTGACACATGCTGTTCATGCAAGCCAAACAGAACTAAACACTATATCAAATGCAAAACACACAATTATACACTGCCCAATATCAAATAGACTGTTAGGAAATCCAACACTTAATATTAAAGAATTAAATGATAAAAATATTCGCTGGATTGTGGCAACAGATGGACTTAGTTCAAACTATAAACTTGATCTTTTTGAAGAGATGAAGATGTCTCTATTTATGCATAGTAATGCACCACTTTTAAAATTTGCAAATGCTCTTATACGAGGAGTTACTATAGATGCAGCTGATGCGTTAGGATTAAATACAGGTGAGATTATAGAAGGAAAGAATGCAGATATGATAGTTTTAGATTTAGATGCCGAGCCTACAAAAGAGCTAGCTATTCATTTAATACTACATCGCTATAATATCTCAAAAGTTTTCATCAACGGAACATTACAAAAAGGACAATAAATGGAATTACTAAAGAAAATCTTCTCTCCAATAACATGGAGTATCAAACTAATTCAAAATAACTTTAAAGCTATGCTCTTTATACTAATACTTTTTCTCATCTTTGCACCACAAAGTGAAGAGGATTTAAGACCAAATAATCTTGTTCAAATTAATCTTTTTGGTCCAATTATGGATGTAACTGAAATTTTAGAACAGATTGAAAACGCAGCTTCTAATACCGACATTAAAGGTGTTTTACTTGTAGTAGACTCACCAGGAGGGGCAGTTCCACCATCTATTGAGCTTGCTTATGCTATAAAAAGACTCAAAGAATCAAAACCAGTTGTAGTTTATGCAAAGGGAACAATCGCTAGTGGAAGCTACTATGCAAGTATTTGGGCTAATGAAATAATTGCAAATCCTGGAAGTATGGTAGGAAGTATTGGGGTGATTATGCAAGGTGCAGACCTAAGTGGTATTATGCAAAAAATTGGTATTAAAACTCAAGTAGTTAAAGCAGGTAAATATAAGCAGTTAGGAACAACAGATAGAGAGTGGAAAGAGTTTGAGATAAATGAATTAAATAAAGTCATTCAAGGAACATATGATATGTTTTCTAAAGATGTTGCAGATGCAAGAGGTCTTGATTTTTCAAAACGTGATAGATATGCGAATGCTCATATTTTTACAGCACTACAAGCTAAAGAAGTTGGTTTAGTTGATACTCTTGGTGTTGCTTATGATGCTAAAAAAAGAGTTATTGAACTGAGTAAAGTAAAAGAAGCTATTTGGAACAAAGAAGATAAATTTGATAAATTTATTAAAAAACTCTCAGCTACAACAGCCATTACACTTTACACATACTTTCCAAATATTACAATGAAGTAAAAGAGTTTTATAACTCTGTTACTTCAACTACCGCATCTAAGTTTTCAAAAATTCTTTTCACTCGGTCTTGCCAAAGCTCTCCAAATTTTTTCACATCTTCTGGTTGAGCACTTCCTGAAACAAGTTTTTGCATTAAAGGCATCATACTTGAATCAGCAGAAACAGCATTATGATTATAATTTACATCTACACTTTTACCTGTATCTACTCTTGTAAATCTAGCAGAAGAGTTAATATCTGAGTTAAAATTCATTAAAGAGTGACGAGCAAATTGCCCTTGTAAACCTTTAAAACCACTCTTATCTGTTGCTCCTGTTATCTGTGAAATAACATTTCCTACAACACCAGCAACACCATCTTCTAAAGACTCTTCAAACTCTACTTTTATATTTCCACGAACTGCTCTAGAGTCAGGGTAGAGAGCTTTTAATGCTTCTTGTGTCATTATATATGCACCCGCAACTGTAGGACAAGAGTGACCAGCAGATTTAACAACTTCTAGGTAAGAGATTTCATACTCACCTTTTTCAAATGCTCCTAAAACCAATGCTAAGGGGTCTTGTAGTTCTATACTTGGTATCTCATCAAAAAAACTTGGATATGCCATATCTATATCTCCTTTTTATTTATAACTTTTGCACTAATTACGACTTCAGAACTCTGAACTTCAAATATTTCACCCTCACTAAGCTGTGAAATATCAACAACTTTAGAGCTTTGTGAAATCTGAGCAAAGCCTTTTTTACTTCTTAATTTTGGATTATTTGATTCTAACATCTTTTTTAAAGTAGTAAGTTGATGATGAGCAAGATTTACTACACTTTGGGCTGCTTGAGGTAAACGCTCTTTTATAAGCACTATTTCCCGATTTAATGTCTGAAATTTAAAGTTTATACTCTGCTCATAACTATTTTTTAACTGCTCTATCTCTTGGAGTTTTTGTTGAAGCTTTTTCTCTACTGAATGCTGAGTGTATGAACTTTTTAAATGCTCTAACTCCTGTCTTTTAACATATAATTTTTGATTAACTACTTGTTCTAACTGTGTTTGAAGTGAGTCTAAAGTTTGATAAAGTTCATTAGAATCAGGTAGACACATCTGCATAGCAGCACTTGGTGTTGGAGCACGTAAATCTGCTACAAAGTCACTTATAAGCCAATCTATTTCATGACCAACTGCTGAGATTATAGGGGTATTTGCATGATAAATTGCATTTGCAACTATTTCCTCATTAAAAGCCCATAAATCTTCTATACTTCCGCCACCACGAGAAACGATTATAATATCATAAGCTTTTGTATCTGCTAAAATAATTGCATCTGAAATTTCACTTGCTGCGTTTTGACCTTGAACTAAGACATCATATAGATCAATATCAACTAATCTATATCGTGAGTTTGCCACACGCAACATATCTTGAAGGGCAGCTCCAGTTGCTGAAGTTATTAATGCAATTTTTTCTGGAAATCGAGGAAGCTGTTTTTTGTGCTCTTGCTCAAAATATCC
>Ga0256826_1002336_pt1 | contig 11585 bp, 12 predicted proteins | sample CV79metaG_FD_185975 | JGI IMG/M metagenome (GOLD analysis project Ga0256826, IMG submission 185975) | Hydrothermal vent microbial communities from East Pacific Rise, Pacific Ocean - CV79 | ecosystem: Environmental > Aquatic > Marine > Hydrothermal vents | place: Pacific Ocean: East Pacific Rise... | reverse complement strand
TGAAGTTTATGACAGCTCAACACCATTAACGAAACAACATTATAGTAGTGGGATTAATGGTAGCCTATATGGCATTATGTGTTCAGCAAAACAAAAAAGTATCTCTGTTGTAATGCCAAGAACTAGGGTAAAAAATCTTTATTTTGCAGGGGAAAACATTATAGCTCCTGGTCTTATTGGTGCTTTTTTAGGTGCTGAAATTTTAATGAACTATTTTAAGGAGAAAGATTATGCGTAGAGTTGTAATAACAGGTATTGGACTAAATTCACCACTTGGTAATAGTTATGATGAACTATATGAAAACTTAAAAGCTGAAAAATGTGGAGTAGAGTATATTCCTGAGTGGGAAGAGATTAAAGATCTTGGAACTAAAGTAGCTGGACTAGTAAAAAATATTGATGTAAAAGCACTCCCTAGAAAGTTTAGACGCTCTATGGGTAGAGTTGCTCAACTTAGTGCTATTTCTACATCAGATGCGATAAAAGACTCTAATCTTAGTGAAGAGGTTCTTCATTCTAAACGTTGTGGTTTAGCTTTTGGTTCAACAATGGGTGGCAATGAAACCATGTTTGAGTATGTACCAGAAGTTAAAAATAACATGAGCTTTCGTGGGCAGAATTCTATGGCTTTTTTAAAGATGATGAGCCATACAGTTGCTGCAAATATAGCTCAAATGTTTGGAATAAAAGGTAGAAATATTCCTACATGTTCAGCATGCACATCTTCTGCTCAAGGTATTGGTGCTGGTTATGAGAGCATAAAGTATGGTATGAGTGATGTTATGATTTGTGGTGGTGGAGAAGAACATCATTACTTATCTGCTGGTGTATTTGATGTAATGGGCGCTGCCTCTAAAAAGCATACAGATAATCCTGAATTATCTTCAAAACCTTTCGATATCGACAGAGATGGTTTAGTTGTTAGTGAGGGTAGCGGGGCTGTTATTCTTGAAGAGTTAGAACATGCTCTTGAGCGTGGAGCAAAAATATATGGAGAAGTTGTTGGCTATGCAACAAGTTGTGATGGTTCACATATAACTACTCCATCTGTTGATGGAATGAAACAAGTTATGGAGACTTCATTAGAAGATGCTAATCTTAATCCTCAAGATATTGAGTACATAAATGCTCATGCTACAGCTACACAAAGAGGTGATATTGCTGAATCACATGCTACACACTCTTTGTTTGGTTCTGATGTAGCAGTTAGTAGTACAAAGGGGCATATGGGGCATCTTCTTGGTGGTTGTGGTGTTGTTGAATCGGTCATATGTTTAATCGCATTAAATAAATCTTTTTTACCAAAAACAATGAACTTTAAAACACTAGATCCAGAATGTGCAAACATAAATGTTTTAGCCAAAAATACAGATAAAGATGTAAACATAGTAATGAGCAATAACTTTGCTTTTGGTGGAATCAATACATCTTTAATATTTAAAAAATATGACTGATATAGTTTTTGTAAATCCACCCTATGTACAAGCAACTGAGGGTACTGAATATCTTAAACATATTACAAATCGTTCACCATCTATAGGTCTTTTACTTCTAGCAGCAAAAGCTAGAGAAATTGGCTATACTCCACAAATTATTGAGAGTGATTTAGAAAGCTACTCTGCCCAAACTGTTGCTCAAATGATTTTGGATATAAATCCAAAGTTTCTAGGCTTAACACTATTTACAGTTGGTGTTTTTAATGCCGCAATTATTGCTAAAATAGTAAGAGAAAAAAATCCAAATATTGTTATTCTTGTTGGTGGACCACATATCTCTTCTATGGGTTATGAGACTATGAATAAGTTTGAAGAGTTTGATGTTGCAGTTATTCATGAGGGTGAGTTAATCTTAGAAAATCTTCTAAAAACTATAGAAAAAGAAGAATCTTTAGAGAGTGTAAAAGGTATTATCTATAGAGATAAAGATCGCTCAATTAGAAAAACTTTACCACCACCAAGTATTGAAAATTTAGATTCTTTACCTCGTCCAGCATGGGATTTATTACCAAATTTTCCAAAAGCTTATTTACCAGCTATTTATGATTATCCTCGTGCACCTGTTGCTACATACTCAGCTTCTAGAGGTTGCCCTTTTGAGTGTGAGTTCTGTGATACATCAACCTTTGGTGCAAAAATTCGCTACAACTCACCTCAACATGTATATGACACTATGAAGCATCTTAGTGAGACTTATGGGATAAAACATTTACAATTTGTAGATGATCTTTTTGTAGCCCATAACGGGAGAGTTGTTGAGTTTTCTAAATTACTAATAGATAAACCTATTGACATGACTTGGAGTTGTACAGCAAGAGTTAATACGGTAAAAGAAGAAACATTAGCTTTGATGAAAAAAGCTGGTTGTTGGGAAATAAGTTTTGGACTTGAAAGTGGTTCAGATTTTCTACTTGATGAGATGAAAAAATCACAAAGAGTTTCAACTGCTGTTGATGCTGTTAGATGGACTCATGAAGCGGGCATTAGAGTTAAAGGCTTACTTATGCTAGGATATCCTGGTGAAAGTCAAGAAACAATAGATGAAACAAAAGAGTTTGTAAAAAGCATCCCACTAACTACTATGAATTTATCTAAATTCACTCCTTATCCTGGTTCACCAATTTATAGAAAACTTTATGGTGCTTCTATTCGAGAAGAGGATTGGGAAAAACTAAATGGTATGAACTTTGTTTATCAAGCAGAAGGTTTTACAGAAAAAGAGTTAGATATTCAATACAAAGAAATTATTACAAGTTTTTACAAAAGAAATGAAATTTTATTTTATTATGTAAAAATGTCTTTTGCCAATCTTACTCATCTAAGAAGACTTAGTATGTTTTTATTTGGCTTTTTAAAAAGTAAAGTAATTAAATAATCACTTTACTTTAGATAAAGGGTTATATAAAAATAACCTCTTCACTTACTTCTTCAACTTCTACAGGTTCAGCTTCTATATCTTGATAAGATGGACTAATAGCTGGATTAGTTATTTGTGCGCCATTCTTACTAGGTTGATTAACCTTAAAATTAGGTGTTGCTGATGATAAAGAACTATTAATTTTTTGCTGAAGTTCATGAACCCATTTATTATATGCTTTGTGTATTTTTCCAGCACTATATTTTAAATTTCTACTTGAAATATAGCCTATACTGTAGCTAGATCTATCATATCTAATAGATACTACTGCTTGATGTCTTCGCACATTTAAAGTAGCTTTTATCTCTCCTGCACCCATCTCTTGTGTTTGCCATCTTAAGCTTTTTGCTGAATTAATTATAATGTTTTTTACATCTGCATCTGATAATTGTGTTTGAATATCTTGATTAACATTATACACTTTTGTAGTACTACAACCAGATATCAATAGTAATAAAATTGTTGCTAATAACAATTTAATTATTTGTTTCATTCTATTTTCCTTTGTTTTATTCCGGAAATTATACTAAATAATCCTTAATCTTGCTAAAAAATCAATATGCTAAAACATTTTAAGTAAATTTATGCCAAAACAATAATATAATGACACTAATATTTTTAAGGAATTATTTTGGCAACACAAGAAGAAGTATACGATAAAATTAAAGAAGTTTTAGTTGAAGAGTTTGAAGTTGAATCAAATATGATATCACCTGACGCCAATCTATTTACAGATTTAGAACTAGATAGCTTAGATGCTATTGATCTTATGGTTACGCTAGATAAAGAACTTGGAATAGAAATAAAAACTGAAGAGATGCAAGAGATGCGTACAATCAAAGATGTATGTGATTTTGTTCTATCTACCGCGGGTAATGATTAATTTAATTACCCTTTTATTTGCTCCATCATTCCTCATCTTAACAAATTACTTTGATTTCAAAAGATTGGTTCTAACATATATCTTCATAGCTATTATTTTCATGATTCTTAGTATAATTAAGAAACGAAAAGCTGAGGATTTCATTGTTATAACTATATATTTAATCCTTTTAATCGTAGCATACTTTTCTACTAGTTTAGAGATAGTTAAGTTTATACCTGTTTTAACATCCATGGTATTTGTATCAATATTTATTCATGCAACTATAAATAAAAAAGAAATTATTCTTAGATTTACTCAAAAATTTTATCCAAAACAACTTAGTGATGCAGAAATAATGTATTTAAAAAATGGTGATTTTTACTGGGCAATAGCACTATTTGTCTATATGCTATTACTTTTTAGTGTTGTTTTAATAGGAAATGACACACTATGGGCAATTCTTAGTTCAATTGGTTGGTATGCTTACTTTGCATTTATCTTAACTCTACAAATACTTTACGGGAAGCTATATGCAACTAAGATGTATACTAAGTAGTTATACTTTTATCCTATTTTTTGGACTTATTGGATTATTTGTCATACCATCACTTATAGTATATTATGCTATTTATCCTTTCACTAAATTTCCACAAGATACTTTTCAAAAGTATGCTTCATATATTTATAGATTATTTTATTTTTTAACACCAAAAATATATACAGATATAAAAATATCGCAAGATTTACCAAATAGTGCTATTTACATATCTACACATCAGGCTAGTTTAGATTATCCACTATTAGGTATCTTTATAGAGCGATATTTAACTATTACAAATATTAACGTAAAATACATACCATTTATAAACTATATTGGTAAATTAATTGGTGTAAGATATCTTAATAAAAGTAGTATAGATGAGATGCAATCTATCTTTAAAGAGTTCGAAGAGATGCTAAATCTAGATAGAAATATTTTACTTTTTCCAGAAGGAACCAGAGGTGATGGTAAAAAACTTTCAAGGTTTAAACACGGGGCTTTTAGATTGGCTTTTAAAACAAATAAACCTATTGTACCTATAATGCTAGATGGTTCACATAAGATAGTCTCTAAGGGTAGTTTTTGTTTTAATGATATAAAAAAACATACTATAAAAGTGAGAATGTTAGAGCCAATTTATCCAAATAATTTTAAAGATGAAAATGAAATGCTAAAATATGCGCAAGATATTATGGAATATAAAAATAACGAGGACATATGGTAAAAACTATTATTTTACTTTTTTTAGGAGTAAATTCTTTATTTGCTACTAACTATAACTTTACAGAGATTAGATATAGTGATGCACTAGATAAAGAGATTAGCTTCAATGGAAATATATCATTTAATAAAGATGCTTTACATATAAAATATCTTAAAGAAAACAAATCATTAGACTACAGTAATGATAGTTTAGTTTATAAAGAAGATAATAAAGAAATTACTCTTGATAATATTCAAGCCCAAAAGATAATACAATATTTTAAAATATTAATTTTAGTACATGATTCAAATGACAATGAAATAAAAAATATATTTAAAATAACTAAAAAAGATTCAAAAACTATACTTTTACCAAAAACTTCATTATCAAATTATATAAAAAAAGTAGAACTTTTAAAATATGAAGATGAAATAAAACAAATTCAATTATTTTTACAAAATGATGATTATATAAAGATTAATATTCATGATGAAATATAGTAATTATATTATTTTATCTATACTACTTTTAGTAGCAGTAATTTTTAAAGATTCAATACATATATCTACCAACTTATTATCTTTATTTGCTTCAAAAAATTCCATAGAAAAGCTGAAGATTGCAGATAAATTAGGGTATTCAAAGGAGATGCTTATTGCTGTTAAAGGCTTTAACAATTCATCTAAGAGTAAAGTAAAAGAGATTGAACAAAAACTTTTAAAAAATGACAAAGTTATTTCTATTATGTCTAGTGTAGTGCCATCAACTGAAATTCAAATGTTTTATAAAAATAATTATCCATTATTAGCTGAGTTCAATGCTGAAAAACAGAGTAAAGAGTTTATTAAGACTCAACTAGAAAAATTATATAAAGCACAATTTACAAATATCTTTTATTCAGCAATTGATAAAGATGATCCTTTAAAACTTTTTAATTTAAACTCAAAAAATATTCCAAATATAAAAAATAATGGTGAATTTATAGCACTTGGTGATTATGGATATCTGTTAAAAATCTCAACAACTGTTTCACCATCTAACATGAAAGAAGCTACAAAATTATATGATGATGTACAAGATTTATTAAATAACTATGATGATGTTGTAGCTTTTGCACCATTTTTTTATACAGTTGAAAATTCAAAAAAAATAAAAGATGATGTTGAGTGGATTATAATGTTATCTACTATCTTTTTACTTCTTATTTACTACTTGCTTATAAAAAATCTAAAATTACTCTCACATACTCTTGTAGCATTAGCTTCATCTATGCTTTTTGCAATACTCATAAGCACCCTATTTTATGATGAGTTTAATATTTTGTCATTAGCCTTTGGAATGAGTATTACAGCGGTTAGTATTGATTATTTATTACATTATCATTTTCATAATTTTTACCAAAATAATGAAAAACTAGATAAAAGTGTAATGTATGGTTTTTTTACGACAAGTATAGCTTTTGGTATTTTCACTTTTATTCCTATTCCTATAATTGCGCAAATTAGTTTTTTTGCTGTTTTTTCATTAAGCTTTGCTTATTTAATATTTACATTCATCTTTCCTTACTTAGATATTCCAGCTTATATAAATGATGAACATTCTATTCAAACAAATAAAAAAATACCAACATTTATAATATTTATTAGTTCGATATTTTTACTTGGATATAGTTATATAAATATTAAACTAGATACAAATATTCGGCATTTAGACTATCAAAATACTAAGCTGATGGATTTAGAAAAACTTTTTATACAAGCTAATGAAATCAAAATGTACCCAGTTATAGTTCACGCACACACAAAAGAAGAGTTATTAAAAAACTTACATATATTAGATAAACAATCATATAAAAGCTTCTCTTTAGCCTCTTTTGTTCAAGATAAAAAAAGGTGCCTAGAGAAAAAAGTTATTTTAAATAACTATGATTTCAAAAGACTCAATAATATAGTAAATACTCAAGCAAATATTATTGGTTTTAGAGATTCTTATTTTCAAGACTCTTATAGCTTTATAAATAAAGATGTTAGTTGTGAAATAAATGATTTAGATATATTTAAAAGTTATGGTTTATCAACTTATTTTGATTCAAAAAATTACTATACCATAGCCTTTGTTACTGATATAAAAAATATTAATAACCTTGATTTTATTAGTAATATTAATGTAAAACAGATTTTTGAAAAAGTTGCGAATGAAATGTATAAAAATTTATTTATTTATTCTCTAATTGTAATTTTTGTAATATTTATATTTCTTCTATTAAGTGTCAAAAAGAGATATATTTATGCTCTTAATTACATTATTTTTCCAATTAGTTTAACTTTGGCAATCTTAGTAACTATTGGAAGTATTAATATTATGCATATTTTTTCTCTTATTATACTTATTGCTATTGGTATTGATTATGGAATTTATATGAGTAATACAACAAAAGAATCAAATACAATCTTGGCTATCAAATACTCTTTGTTAAGTACCTTTAGTGCCTTTGGTGTACTAATTTTTAGTTCTATTACTGCTTTAAACTCAATAGGAATGGTAATAAGCTTAGGGATAGCGAGTATATTTATTCTTATAAAAGGTATGAAATGATTTTACAATATATCCATCATGATGGTACAAAAGAATACATAGATATTAAAGAAAATAAAAAAGTTACTGACAAGTGGATTAATATTAATACAACTGATAAGATTAGCTTCATAAAAGAGTTTATACCTGCTTTTAATAGTGGTCAAAAAATTATTTTGTTTGATCAAAAGCATAAACAATTACTTAAATTTCATGAAGATAATGATATTAATAATTTAAAAAGTATAGCTGAAGTTAATAAAAATGCTCAAATACTATTTTTTACATCTGGTAGTAGTGGATTTCCAATCGGTGCATTTAAAAGCAAGTCAAACTTGTTAAATGAAGTAAAAGTACTAAAACAATTATTAGAAAAACAAGTTATAAAAAGAGTAGTTGTTACAGTTCCTTTTGTTCACATATATGGGATTATTGCTGGCTTATTACTCCCATCTTTATTTGATAATATTGAACTCATTGTTAAGGATGATTTTTTACCTTATGAGCTACTAGAAGAAGCTTTTATAGAAAACACTTTAGTCATAACTACTCCTGTATTTATAAAAGCACTTTCTAGAATAGATGATACCAAAAACCTCTCTTCATCTATATTTATATCTTCTACTGGTCCACTAGACACTAAAGATATAAATGATTTTAAAGATAAATTTAAAACAAATATATTACAACTATTTGGCTCTACTGAAACTGGTGGAGTAGCTTATAAATACAATGAAACTAAAGAATGGACTGCTTTAAACACTGTCAATATCTCAAGTTTAAATGACAAACTAAATGTTACTTCAACTTTCATATCAAAATATATTTTAGATAAGAATATACATACTTTAAAACAACCATTTCAAACTGAAGATATAATCCAAGATTCTAAAGATGGTTTCATTTTACTAGGAAGAAGTAATAAAATAATAAAAATTGCTGGAAAACGCATATCTTCTATGCAAATTGAATCTATATTAGAAACAATACCAGAAGTTAAAAATTGTATTGTAGAGTTGGTTTATAAAAAAGATTTACTTAGAAGTGAGCAAATAAAAATCATATTAGAAGCAGAAAATAAATTAACAAAAAGTACTATTAAAGAAAGGATTTCAAATAGTTTTGGTCCTTTAAATATACCATTTTCAGTTTCATATGTAGATAAAATAAATTATTCATCTGTTGGTAAAAAAATTATATTTTAAAGATTATTTAACTATAAGAATATAGCCATTTGAAATTTCTTTTATTTCATATCGATATAAACCATCAAGTTCTATTACTGTTCTATAGTATCCATTATGATTGCCAATTCTAATCTTTTTGAAGACTGACTTTATTGTTTTTGAATAAGACTTCATGGTGCTATCTCTTTTAAAGTCCATAACAATTCTAGCAGGATTTACTAGTTGAAAACTTCTTAACATCTTATCTTTTGTGATAATTTTTAAACTTTTACCAGAGTTATAAAACTTGGCATATTTTATAGCTGCTATTTTTGTATATTTTTTATTATTTTTAAACTTTTTATTATTTGATGATTTAGATTCATTATAATTTTGAGAAATAAATATTGGTAGATGCCAATCAACAGAATTATCCAGTTCTATACTTTTTTTATCAATAGATCCATCAAGGTTTTTATACTCTATCGTAACTTTTTTTAAAATTCTAGCTTCTGATGGCAAAGTAATTGTGGCTCTTTTTAATGGTATTTTTGCATTATTTTTATTTGAAGAGACTATAATATCTTTTTCATCTTTATCAGCAAAAAAAGGATTTTCACGGGCGTTTAATGACAAAAGTAATATTGTAGTTATAAAAATTATTTTTATCATTTTCACCCTTATTGTGCTGAAATTTCTTTTAGTTCAAAGTATTCTCTTTGAAGTTCTGCATTTTCATCTTTAAGTCTGAATATTTCAGAATTTAAATACTCTTCATAATCTTGAAGACCAAAAAGAACTTCTAAAGAGTTTGTTCCATAAAGTAAAATCCCAAGATATATGCCTATTCCTAAAACTATTCCTACTAAAATTAAAAACTTATTTAGCGATAATCCAAGATACTCTTGAGTTAAACCCTGAGTATTATCTATATCTTCATATAGCTCTTCATTTCGCATATTATATCTTAATTAAAAATGCGTGAACCTAGATACTCACCATATACTACTTCATTTTCAATCTCTAAAAGACGGTTATATTTAGCAGTACGCTCACCACGAGCAGTTGAACCAGTTTTGATTTGACCACAGTTAAGTGCTACAGCAAAGTCAGCGATAAAAGCATCTTCACTCTCTCCAGAACGATGACTCATAACACATGTATAACCATTTCTTTGAGCAAGACGAACTGTTAGCATAGTTTCAGATACTGAACCAATTTGGTTTGGCTTGATAAGGATAGAGTTTGCTATACCTTTGTTGATACCTTCATTTAAAATATTTACATTTGTAACAAAAAGATCATCACCAACGATTTGAATTTTATCACCAAGTTTCTCAGTCATAAGTTTAAAACCATCCCAATCATCTTCACTTAAACCATCTTCGATAGATACAATAGGATATTTAGCACACAAATCAGCATAATAATCAACTAATTGCGCAGAAGATACTGTACGATTTTCACTATCTAATCTATATCCACCATCAGCTACAATCTCAGATGCAGCAACATCTAAAGCTATTGCAATTTGCTCACCAGCTTTATATCCAGCTGCTTGGATTGCTTCCATAATAATTTGAATAGGCTCTTCATTTGATGATAAATCTGGAGCAAAACCACCTTCATCTCCTAAAGCAGTATTATGTTTTTTAGCTTTTAAAATTGCTCTTAAGTTATGATAAACTTCAGAAGATGCACGAAGACCTTCAGCAAAATCTTCAAATCCTACAGGAACAATCATATACTCTTGAAAATCTACTGAGTTGTCTGCGTGGCTTCCACCATTGATAATATTTAACATTGGAGTTGGAATAGTCATAGCATTAGCACCACCAAGGTAGCGGTAAAGTGGGATATCTAAACTTTTAGCAGCAGCGCGAGCAACTGCCATAGATACACCAAGAACTGCATTTGCACCTAAGTTACCATAGTTCTCAGTTCCATCAATCTCTTTCATCGTAGCATCAATTACTGCTTGATTGAATGGACTCATACCAATAAGAGCATCACTTATTTCATTGTTAACATGAGATATGGCTTTTAAAACACCCTTACCCATGTAGCGATTACCACCATCACGAAGCTCTAGTGCTTCACGTTTACCAGTACTCGCACCTGAAGGTACAATAGCACTTTCAACCGTTCCATCACTTAAAGCTACTGTTGCTTTTACTGTTGGATTACCACGAGAATCCATTACTTCTATTGCATTAATGCTATCTATAAACATATATAATACCTTTTATACTAATTTTAATAGTTTTATTTTAAGGCATTTTATCCAATCTATGGTTAAAAATTGGTTAATGGTGTTTAAACATCCGCATCAGCGACTTCTGCAGCTTCCATAACATTTACACCACTTATCCCCATTGCTACTTTTATCTTATCTTCTATCTCTTTTGCTAAGGCTGGATCATTTTTAAACTCTTGTTTAACATTTTCACGACCTTGACCTAGTTTTTTGTCTTCATAGCTAAACCAAGCGCCTGCTTTGTCTACAATATCAAGCTTAACACCATAGTCAACTAACTCACCCTCTTTAGAGATTCCTTCTCCAAACATAATGTCAAATTCTGCTTGACGAAATGGTGGTGCAACTTTGTTTTTAATAACTTTTGCTTTTACACGATTTCCAATATTATTTTCACCTTGTTTTAGTGCTGCAATTCTTCTAACATCTATACGAACAGATGCATAAAACTTAAGAGCATTTCCACCAGTAGTTGTCTCAGGTGAACCATAACCCATCATACCAATTTTCATACGAAGTTGATTGATAAATATTACAGTACAGTTCATTTTAGAAAGTACTCCAGT
>Ga0256826_1002335_pt1 | contig 11589 bp, 11 predicted proteins | sample CV79metaG_FD_185975 | JGI IMG/M metagenome (GOLD analysis project Ga0256826, IMG submission 185975) | Hydrothermal vent microbial communities from East Pacific Rise, Pacific Ocean - CV79 | ecosystem: Environmental > Aquatic > Marine > Hydrothermal vents | place: Pacific Ocean: East Pacific Rise... | reverse complement strand
TAATATGTCTGTCCATGCAAACAATTTGGATAGTACAAATCTAAAGATAAAAATGCGAAATCAAAAAAAGTTGATACTGCAATGGAGGAAACAATTGTTATTATTTGTTTTGTAGATAAGTAAACAAGCTACGTATTCCTTGTTCTATTGATACATGAGGTGTGAAACCCAACTCCACTATTTTATCAGGGTTGATAGTATATTTTGAGGTTTTGTCAAAAATATCATCCAAAAGTGAAATAGTTCCATCTTTTAAAATAACATCGATATTAATGCCGAAAAACTTCTTATACTCAGTTTTTACAAGATGAGCAAGCTTTAGTATTGAAAGAGTTTGTCCGGATGAAATATTGAATACGTTTTCATCCTTAGTATCATTTATCAATAAAGTTTCAATAGCGGCGGCTACATCTGTAACATGAATAAAGTCACGTACAGGAGATCCATCAGATAATAGCTGAATCTTTTTTTCTTGAAATGCTGTTTTGCATAAGTCGTTTACTACTAGCCACCAACAATTATTCTCGTAAAATATTGGACTTCCGTAACTGTTCGATAATCTGATACTTATGGCGTCAGTATTAGTTGCTCTGTTATACATGTTAACAATATCCTCCGACATTAAGTGTGTTAGCCCATAGTTGTTTACTGGAGCAACTGGATGAGCTTCGGTAACAATGGTACTCGAAAGCCTACCATAAACTTGTTGTGTAGAAAAATAAATGAATTTTTTTAAGCCTTTCTTTGAGAAAATATCTAATAAATTCCAAGTGGGAAGTACATTAACAGAGTTTACAAACTCTAGCTCACCTTCGGAGCTATTATGATCTAATGAAACCAAATGTATTATTGCATCAAAATTATTTTTTGCAAGACTATGCAATACAGATTTATTACGGATATCATCTACAATAATATTAACTTGATCCTTCTCCCATGGTATTGGGCTGTCGAAATTAGTATTTGTTAGACCGGTGATTATATGGCCATTATTTACTAAATGAGTTGTGATATGGGAGCCAATATATCCGTTAATCCCTGTTATTAAAATTTTCATTTAAAATACTTTTACCAACTGTAATCAAATTCATTAACATCTTTTCTGTCAACCTCATCTGGATTGTGTTCCATATCCGTAATACTTAAAATTAAATTAAGGTCGTTACCAATACCCATAAACCCAAACCAAATTCCGGGAGGTATTGTTAATCGTTTGTAATTATCTTGTGATAAGGTTACTTCAAACGAGTTGCCATATGTATTACTGTTTTTGCGTTTATCAATCATTACAAACTTTACTATTCCTGTTGGGACAATAAGGTTGAGTGTCATCTCATTATGCAACTTCCATGCCTTTATATCATTTGGTAGCACGTTGGAAAAGTAAGCCTCGCCAAATCCTACGAAACTACTTTCGCTCTTCTTCAATCCATGTAGTATGTCGCCTTTAGGGTGATGAATTCTTCGAAGATGAGTTAACAATATTCCTTCTATTGAGTCCATTTTAGCTTTTTTTCTTTAGCTTTTTGTTCGTATATATCTATCTGTTGCAATGTGTATTTGTACATATCAGTTTCTGAGCTATAATATTCATAATACCACTTACCTGTGAATGCAAGTAATTCATCAGGCTTTAAATTTGAAAGCCATTTTAAATGAAAAAGTGCTTTATCACAATTTAGCTTTAGTAAGCCTGCTTCGTGGAATTTCTTGTTATCAATAATTTTATAGGCATCAGATGAATCTTTATAATTCCAATGAGTACTTAACTGACGCAGTATTTCTTCAACAGTTAATGTAATTTCTGACGGTGGACCAAAGTTAAAGCTTTCGCCATCAAGTTCAGCGTTATGCCAAAGGTTTTCAGCAAGTTGTAAATATCCACTTAATGGCTCAAGTACATGTTGCCATGGGCGGGTAGCGTGTGGGCTACGAATAGTAACTGCTTCTTTTTTGTTCCATGCACGCATACAGTCCGGAACAATTCTGTCTGCTGCCCAATCACCACCACCAATTACATTTCCGGCACGAGCCGAAGCAATACGAACATTATCCATATGCCTTGTAAACGAATAATGGAATGAATGAATAACATTTTCAGCAGCTGATTTTGAGGCACTGTATATGTCTTTTCCGCTTAAACGATCCGTTTCTTTGTAGCCCCATGGCCATTCAACATTCTCGTATGCTTTATCGCTGGTAATAAAAACCGCAACGCATTTATTAGTAAGAAATCGAATTGAGTTAAATACATTAGCTGTACCAATAACATTAGTTGTAAATGTTTGTAGTGGGTCGTTATACGAAGTGGAAACAATTGCCTGAGCAGCTAAATGAAAAATAAAATCAGGTTTCTCGTTCAGTATTATCTCCTTAGTTTTTTCACTGTTGCGAACATCTTCAACATAGTGTGTAATCTTATTTTTTAGGTTTAGAACCTCAAACATAGATGGCTTTGTAGGAATGTCGTATGACAATCCCACAACATTAGCTCCGGCTTTTAATAACCAAAGAGTTAGCCAACTGCCTTTAAAACCAGTATTTCCGGTTATAAGAACCTTTTTACCGTTAAATGTGTCGTTAAATGTAGTTATTTTTTCCATTGTATCCATGGGGCTTGTCCGGTTTTAACTAAGTTGTCGAGGTAGTTGCGTTCACGAATATTATCCATTGGTTGCCAAAAGCCATTATGTTTAAACGCTTTTAGCTGATTGTTTTTTACAATTTCCTGCAAAGGTCCAAACTCAAAATCGCAATCTTCTCCATCATTAAGATAATTTAGCATCTTTTTATCAAAAACAAAAAAGCCACCATTAATGTATCCTGATTGCATTTGTGGTTTCTCATCAAATTCTTCAACGCTGTTTTCGTTTATAATCATTTCGCCGAAACGTGATGGCGGATGAACGGCAGTTACTGTGCCCAAAGCATCGTGTGAATTGTGGAAATCAACTAAATTTGATATGTTTACGTCGCTTACTCCATCACCGTAGGTTAGATGAAATTGATCAGACTTAATATATTTCTCAAGCCTTTTAATTCTGCCGCCTTTAAGAGTTTCTAAGCCGGTATCAACAAATGTTATCTCCCAATCATAGTCCATTGAGCGATTTAAGAAAACAGGTTCAACATCAGGGTTTAAGCTTAAAGTAAAATCGTTGGATGTGATTCTCATATTATAAAAATACTGCTTTATGTACTCAGCTTTGTACCCCAACGCGAGAATAAATCTTTTATAACCGTAGTGGCTGTATGTTTTCATGATATGCCATAATATTGGCATGCCACCTAATTCAACCATAGGTTTGGGTTTAATAGTGGTTTCCTCGCTTAACCTCGATCCTTTTCCACCACAAAGAATTACAACATCCATATTTTTATTTTAATAATTGTAAATAATTAATACTTTCTAAAAACTTATTTTTCCCCATCAGAAGACTTTTAATGCTTGCTGATAAGTAACCAGTACCATAAGCAAAAAACTGTACAATACTCGAAACAACTGATAATGCCGCTACTGGTATACTACTGTTTTTTATAAATGAATCAACAAATATAGCAATGTAATGGATTGCCAAGGGTAGTAAAAATAACGGATTTACAAAGATTGATAGCAAAACTAATAATCCAAATCCTGATATATAGATAGACGGTATCATAAAAACAGGACTTGCTGTATGCGGATAAACCAGTGATATTGCAACACGTACTTTTGCAAAACTGTTAATTTGTTTAAAATATTTTTTGATATTTATCTTTCGCTTATGATACACAAAGGCATCACTTATAAGTCGTGTTTTAAATTTAGCATTAATTACTTTTATACTAAAAATAATATCTTCACCGGGCTGTATACCTGTTGGAAAGCCATTTATCACTTTAAAAACTTCCGATGAAATCCCCATATTAAAGCTTCTTGGATAATATTTGTCAAGCTTTTTCTTACCACCTCTTATCCCTCCGGTTGTTAAAAAGGAAGTCATTGAATAATTTATGGCTTTCTGGAAATTGTTAAATGATGAGTGCGCATTATCAGGTCCTCCCCATGCTTCAAGATTATCACTTGTAATTGCATCAGAAACAATATTGAAATAATTTGGAGGAATGATGCAATCAGAATCAAAAAAAACAAAATAATCTCCCTTTGCTACCGACATGGCAAAATTTCTGCGAAAGCTAACTGATGTATTTTCTTTAAAGTAGTAGTGAATACTTAATTTATCCGAGTAACTATCAATTACATGTTTACAGCTGTCTGTTGTTCCATCTTCAACAATAGTTATATCAAAATTACTATAAACCTGTTTGCTGAGGCTTTCAAGCAATTCATAAATTTCTTGCGAGCGATTGTAAACCGGTACAATAATAGAAAACAACATCTTCTTTTCCATTACTTCTTTCTGTTAAAATATAGTATCTCGTTTTCGAGTATTTTATACTTATCTATTATATTTTGAGGAAGCCTTTTTGCAAATAAGTCCTTTTTCACAACGAAACCTACTTCCGAAAGTCTGTCCCCATAATCAAGCCCATATAATCTAATATGATCTTTTTGCAAAAAGTGCTTTTCTCTTTCGTTGGGGTCAGTTATTGATGGATCTTCGTAAGTTTTTTGCAGATTGGTATCTTGTGGAACTTGAAGAATGGCAAATCCTCCAGATTTTAGTATTCTGTAAAACTCTTTCATTGCTTTTTTATCATCGTCAACATGCTCAAGTACATGGTTGCATATTACAACATCAAAAGTATTGTCCTCAAAAGGAATTTCCTGAACATCAAAATGAACATCTGCTATTGGTGATTCAAGATCTCCGGTGGTATAGTCAAGATTTGACATTGCTTTAAACCTTTTATAAAAGCATTGTTCTGGTGCAACATGTAGTACTTTTAAGTTTTCTGAAAAGAAGTTTGTTTTTTCGTGTAGATAGAGCCACAATAATCTATGTCGTTCCAACGATAAGCATTTGGGGCAAAGTGCATTCTCTCTGCCTGAATTTTTCGTATAGCCGTATGGTAAAAATTTACTAAAGTGCCCTTTACATACCGGGCATTTAACTTTGTTACCACGTAAAAATATAGCAATTACTTTATTGGCAATTAAGCTTAAACGAATTAATAAAGGGCGGGGAATAAACTTTAATAGTAATCTAATTATGGCTTGCATCGCAGGTGTCTGAGTAAAGATATAGTTTAACGATTAAGATAGTTATTTTGTATTAGCAACATTTAATAGTTCACGTATTTGATATGTAGATTTTTCGCGTGACACTCGTGAAATCATTTCTGCCAGAAAGCCTGCTAAGAACAATTGAGTACCCATAACCATCGAAAGAATACCAAAATAGAAAAGAGGTCGTTCAGTCATTCGGTATCCTTCCATAAAAAACTTAGCATAAGCTAGATATGAAGCAATTATAAACCCAACAAGAAAGAGAACTGTGCCAACTGAGCCAAAAAAGTGCATTGGTCGTTGCGCAAATCGTGAAACAAAGTTTATAGATAGCAAATCAAGATAGCCTTTGATAAACCGATCAATTCCAAACTTTGTTACTCCATATTTTCGTTTTTGGTGTATTACAACCTTTTCTCCGACTTTTGAAAATCCCTCAGCTCTTGCTATAATAGGTATATATCTGTGCATTTCACCGTAAACCTCAATATTTTTAATTACATCTGACTTGTATGCTTTTAAACCACAATTCATATCATGAAGCTTGGAGCCAAATAGCTTACGTGAAGTCCAGTTAAAGAGTTTTGATGGAATATTTTTTGCTAATTTTGAATCATATCTTTTTTTCTTCCAACCCGAAACAATATCAAGTTTTTCATCTGTTATCATTTTGAAGAGTCCGGGTATTTCATCAGGGCTATCTTGTAAGTCAGAATCCATAGTGATGACCACATCACCCTGAGCAATTTTAAATCCTTCGTTTAATGCAGCTGACTTACCGTAATTTCTGCGAAAGCTTATTCCTTTGATAGTATTATTCTCTTTCGATAATTCCTGAACAATGCTCCATGAATTATCATCCGAGCCGTCGTCAATAAATATTATTTCAAACGAAAAATGATTGGAATGCATCACACGTACAATCCAATCATTTAATTCTTTAAGCGATTCTTCCTCATTATATAAAGGAATTACAACCGATATGTCCATTATTTCAATTTTTACTAAGCAATCTGCGTGTTTTCACGCTTGGCAAAAATAGCAATTAATGCTGAAATTAACGCCGATACAATAACATTAGCAACAAACCCGAGAATACTCATCATGAGAGGTGATGTAAACATCTCAGTCATCGATAACGCTTGGTCAAGTTGTTCGTTCGACATATCCGGATTTTGCTCCAACATATTTTCTTCAGCTAGAATAAGTATATTGGCAATTAATTCTGTGTCAATATATTGCACGTAAATGTAAGTAAAAATACCTGCAAGTATAGCAGCAAAAAAGCCAGTATAAAAGCCGGCACTAAAGGCTTTTCCATAACTAATATAACCATCAAGGTGTTTATCGCGAAACGATACTGTTGATAAATAAAGCCCAATTGCCATTATTGCATACGACACATACTTAATTGGAGACTCCATATCCACATCAAGAACATACGTTAAGAGTGTGAAAATAATTAGAGCAAAACCCAAATAAATACCTGGTATTAATGAGGGCATAAATGCTGATTTTAATTTTTCTTCCATGATAATATTTTTTTTAATTCTTACAATGATATATTTCTGTCAATTCGTTTAATAATAAGTGATGCTAGTAATGCGAAAGAAATTACAAATGCTAAATAATACACAAAGTACAATACTGACGATACAATCGGGTTATACGAAAACTCAATAAATGATAACCTGTTGGAAATTTGCTCAGTGGTATATAAACTGTATTTAGCAAGCATTGTATCTCTTGTTCTGTTAAGGATAACATTGATGTCTATACTAATTACGTATTTTAGATAAACAAACCGAGTAATACCAATAAAAATAGAAGCTACCAAACCTGTTAGTGCAATACTTTTAAATGCATCACCATAAGAAATTACACCACTAGCAAACCTGTCTCTGACTATTACGACAGTCCAATATATACCAATAAAAAACAGTATGAAAGTTGTGATATTCAATATCTTATAACTTTCAAAATTAATAAAATGTAGCGATGAATCTAATATTCCTATAAGTAACCCAACGGCAATACCTGATAATACTTGGAATATAATTAGTTTGTGAAGCATTTTATACTTTAATTTCAGGTAAAAATAAATATTTTTTTCAAACTATTGCTTTGTATTATAAATTACTTATTTTTGCCGCTGGGTAAGTCTCATACGACCAGCTCCCACTGAATTCCCCCAGGACCGGAAGGTAGCAAGGGTAGGTGGTCGTAGCGGTGCGATATGAGTAGCTTGCCCTTTTTTTGTGCTTTGGTTTTTTACTAACTAAGCACATTGCAAAACTAATTTGCTATGCTACTAAAAATATATCCAGACTCACCTTCCCATCGTAATATTAAAACGGTGGCAGATATTACAAGAAAAGGAGGGCTGATTATTTTTCCAACAGATACTATATACGGACTAGGTTGTGGTATAAGACATATAAAGGCTGTTAGCAGAATTGCCCAGTTAAAAGGAATTAAAAGAGATAAAGCAAATTTTTCGATGATAATTAGTGATATGAGTATGTTGGCTGAATTTACTAAGCCTATCAGTAATCATATTTTCAGACTTATGCGGAAGAACTTACCGGGACCATTTACATTCATATTAGATGCAAATAGTAATATACCAAAAATATTCCAAAGTAAAAAGAAAACAATTGGAATACGAATTCCTGATAATTCAATTGTAATTGCAATAATTGAAGAGCTTGGAAACCCAATATTAACAACATCAATTAAAGATGATGATAATATTGTTGAATATACCACGGATCCGGGATTAATTTACGAAAAGTATAAAAATCTTGTAGATGCAGTTATTGATGGTGGGAATGGTGATAATGAGGCTTCTACAATAGTTGATTGCACCTCCGGTATGCCTCTAATTGTCCGGCAGGGTAAAGGATTATTAGAAGAATAAAAAAATTTTTAAAAAAAAGTTTGGAGATATAAAAAATTAATTACTTTTGCACTCCGATTTTGATGATTCGTTAGCTCAGCTGGTAGAGCATCTGCCTTTTAAGCAGAGGGTCCCGGGTTCGAGCCCCGGACGAGTCACAGAGTTTTAAAAACCTGTTAGCTTTTTGTTAACAGGTTTTTTTGTGCCATTTTTTTAAGGTAGTCCGGAATATGGAGTATGCATTTTATTATATTTGTTTACTCAAGCAATATTATTAACAAATTGATTTAATGAGTAGTAAAAATGCAATAGCCCGTTCAGTAACATTTCTTATTTTATTTCTGTTTTCGGAGTTTATTAATGCACAGTGGAATCCTGATGCCGGACTTGTTAAATCATATACCACTAATGCAATAATTGAAGTAAGTTCGGGAAGCAGCAAAAGCAATATTGTTGATGGTGATTTGCAGTCATACTGGGAGTCAACCTCACCATTACCTTCAAATTATATTTCAAGCAAGGGCTTGAATTTTTTTCTGAACAAGTCGAAATACACTTTATTAAATAATAGATCTGAGTATAATCGAGTTTTTGATGGAATGCCTTCAACAAAAGCAAAGATTGGGAATGCGAGGTTTGAAGTCGTAATGAAAAAGCCTGAGGAGTTTTATTTGTTGTCGTTTAAATTTAACTGTCTTGATACCGTGTTTGTTACAGTTGTATGTGAAAACTCGAAACAGGGCTTTAAGTACTCTCCTTCAGATAATTACAATATTGTAAGATTTGATATAGATACTGATAGTAAAGTCTTGTCGATAGTGTGTGAATCTACTAAACCTTACGATATATTTGAGATTGCAGGATTGAATGTGTTACCTAAAGAAGAGGTAATATTTGATTTTAGGAAGATTGAGAAAGTTGGATGGATAAGTAGTAGGCATTATGCTGGTGAAGGTGTGAAAACTGTAAAAGTTTTTGCATCAAACAATAAAAAAGACTGGAAGCAAATTGGCTTACTTAATCCCAATACAACATCCTATGTCTCGTTGTTAATTTCTCCTGAGATTTCAGCAAGATATTTGAAAATTATATTTGTTCTATATCCACGCGATTATCAAAAGGCAAAATTAATTGAATTTAATGCTTATGATAAATACGGTTTTTATGGTAAACCATTGTCGGTGATGATTGCAAAAAAAACCTTTGCTCAATCATTTGGTATAAATGCAATTTGGGGATGGGGATATAATGTGTATTCTGATGAACATCTACCAAACACTGGTCCTCAACTGTATTCAAGTGTGGCAAAGCTAGCCCGAAATTATCATAGCCTCGATTGGGATATTAAAAAACCAACTGATAATGCCGGATACGAAGCCATGCTTTTAGGAAACGGAACAAAGGCAACATCATGGTTAAACTGGAATCGTGAATATATAGCATGGAGGAAAAATGGCTTTAGTATTGATGCCTGTATTATGTTTAATAACCAGTATTTTAATGATACATTATGGCATAATGCAAAAACTGAATCATTGGAATATGGAATAAATTTTGCTTCACATTTTTCAAAGAATAGTTCGTTGATATCGATGGTGGAAGTTGGAAATGAACCATGGGAATATTCGAAGGTTGTGTATAGAAATATATTAGCAGGTATGAGTATGGGACTCAAGCTAAATGGAGATGATTTATTGGTATTACCGTGTGCTATTCAGGCGTATAATAAATCTTTAGATCCGGATAACTATATATCACAATATATTGATATTTCAAATAGTAATTATATTGATGGACTTAATGCGCATGTTTATCCATATATTTTTAATGAGAATGGTAAAAGAGTAGCGATAAACCCAGAGAACCCTGAATGTGAAGTTTGGTCTGTTAGTAACCTTCAACGCTTTTCTTTAGCAAATATGAGCAATAAACCAATTTATGTTACTGAGTTTGGTTATGATAGTGATGGAGGTGGCGATGATTGTATTCATGATATATGTGTTTCTGAATTTGAACAAGCTATACTTGGTACACGAATGGCGCTAATTTTGTACAGACTTGGCGTGAAGGAGTTTTATTGGTATTATTATGCAAATGTAGATTATCACTCATTAATGCATAATCGATCGGGGCTGACATCATCCTATAGTAAGGGAATGAAAAAAAAGCTGTCTTTTTATGCTTTTGAATTATTGCAGAGGTACATTGGAAATTATTATTTTCATCATGTAATAATGGAAAATAATAAAGCCTGGGTTTATGCATTTAGCGATGATGCTGGAAATATAAAGAGGTTAATAGCATGGATACCCACTTTTGATAATCATAATACTGAGCATGAAGTTATAATTCCGTTAACCTTTAATGTGAAGGAAATAGTGCCTTTAGTTAACGTTAGTAACAAGAAAAGAGTACAATACAAACAGATGGGCAACAGCCTTGTGCTAAAACTTACCGGAACTCCTGTTGTTATAATAGCTGATAATTAGTGTGATACGTACTAATGTTCTGATTGATTTTACCTTAGTATGGTTTCGCTTCTGTCAGGTCCATACGAAAACAGTTTTATAGGGACACCCACATTATCTTCAATATATTTAATGTAGTCTTTTAATTCAACAGGTAATTGATTGTAGGTTGATTCTTTCACTAAATTAGTTGCCCACCCAGGGAGTTTTGAATAAATAGGAATTACATCTTCATCAGCATCTTCAAATGGAATTTCTTCTGTAGTTTTTCCCTGATATTTGTACTCTGTAGCAACCTTTATTTCTTCAAACTGGTTCATGACATCTGATTTCATCATCATAAGTTCAGTTACTCCATTTAACATAATTGCATACTTTAGAGCCGGAATGTCAAGCCATCCACATCTTCGAGGTCTGCCTGTCGTTGATCCAAATTCATTACCAACTTTACGCAATTCATTTCCATCATCATCAAATAATTCGGTGGGGAAAGGTCCACTTCCAACTCTTGTACAGTAAGCTTTAAATATACCAAAAACATTTCCAATATTTTTTGGGGCAATTCCTAGTCCAATACAAACCCCAGCGGCAGTTGTGTTTGATGATGTTACAAAAGGGTAGGAGCCAAAGTCGATATCAAGTAATGTGCCTTGTGCTCCCTCTGCTAATATTTTTTTACCTTTTTCGAGTTGTTGATTAAGATAATATTCACTGTTTATTTTTTTTAATGAGCGAAGCTGATTTAATGCATCAAACCATTTCTTCTCATATTCATCAAACCTTATTCCATCAATAGTAATGCTACTATAATTGCTATCAAACTGTTTAATAATTTTAATATGTCGCTCTTTGGCTGTTGCATACCTACGGTCAAAGTTAACATGTTCAATGTCACCAACTCTAATTCCGTTTCTACTCACTTTATCAGTGTAACATGGACCTATGCCTTTGAGTGTTGATCCTATTTTTTTGTCTCCCTTGGCTTTTTCATAAATAGCATCAAGTAGGCGGTGAGTTGGTAGTATCATATGGGCTTTGCGCGATACGAGTAA
>Ga0256826_1002334_pt1 | contig 11591 bp, 10 predicted proteins | sample CV79metaG_FD_185975 | JGI IMG/M metagenome (GOLD analysis project Ga0256826, IMG submission 185975) | Hydrothermal vent microbial communities from East Pacific Rise, Pacific Ocean - CV79 | ecosystem: Environmental > Aquatic > Marine > Hydrothermal vents | place: Pacific Ocean: East Pacific Rise... | reverse complement strand
GATCTGGAACCTTGTTTTCATGCAGTACGAAGTAAAAGAGAAGGGAGGAGAGAGAATTCCTCTTACAAAACCTTCTATTGACACAGGTATGGGACTTGAACGTGTTATAGCCATAAAAGAGGGTAAACTCTCTAACTACGGCTCATCTCTGTTTATGCCTATCATTAACCACGTTGAGAAGCTTATAGGTAAAGAGTATGAGTATGCAACTGGAGCTTCATACCGCGTTATTGCAGACCATATTCGTACTTCACTTTTTCTTTTAGCACAAGGGACAAACTTCTCAAACGAAGGGCGTGGTTATGTGCTTCGTAGAATCCTCCGTCGTGCTGTTCGTCATGGTTATTTACTAGGATTTCGTCAGCCATTTATGTTCAAACTTGTAGAGACTGTTGTAGCTATTATGGGTGAAGAATATGAGTACTTACGAACAAAGGCTAACGTGGTTAAAGAGCAGATAGAACTAGAAGAAGCGAGATTTTTTAAGACTATTGAACGTGGTATCGCTCTTTTTGAAGAGGAGCTCAAAGTGACTCAAGATGTCTTTAGTGGAGAGGTAGCATTTAAACTCTACGACACTTTTGGTTTCCCACTTGACCTTACAGAAGATATGCTCAAAAGTCACAACTTAACTCTTGATACTGCAAAGTTTGATGAGCTAATGCTTGCACAAAGAACATCTGCAAAAGCGGCTTGGAAAGGCTCTGGAGATGATGCTGTTAATGGCGATTTTAAAGAGCTTTTAGAAAAGTTCGGTGAGAACACTTTTGTAGGTTATGACTTTACTCAGCACTCAGGAGAGGTTTTAGCACTCTTAGATGAGAGTTTTAAATCTGCCACTTCTCTTGAAGCAGACACAAAAGGGTGGGTTCTTTTAGATACTACACCTTTTTATGCAGAGTCTGGTGGACAGACTGGAGACTCCGGAGAGTTAGAAGGGTTTGCAAAAGTTTTAGATACTAAAAAGTTTTTTGGTCTCAACTTAGCACAAATTCAAGTGAGTAAAACTCTTAACGTGGGAACGGTGGTTGATGCTATTGTTGATGTTTCTCGCAATGAAATCATTAAACACCACTCAGCGACACACCTACTGCATGCAGTCCTTTTTGATGTTCTAGGTGAGCATATTGCACAAGCGGGTTCACTCAACGAAGCGACTCGTCTGCGTTTTGACTTCTCTCATCCTAAAGCAGTTTTGGATGCAGAACTAGCTGAGATTGAGACTCGTGTAAACAACGAGATTATGAGAGCTATTGGCACAAAAACAGAAGTTATGAGCATAGAAGATGCTAAAAAGAGCGGTGCTAAAGCACAGTTTGGAGAGAAGTATGGGGATGAAGTACGAGTTGTTAGTTTTGCAGATGCTTCTGTAGAGTTTTGTGGTGGTGTCCACGTTGAAAATACAGCGAATATCGGCTCATTTATAATTACAAAAGAGTCGGGTGTAAGTGCTGGAGTTCGCCGTATAGAAGCAGTTTGTGGAAATGCAGCTTACAAACACTTCTCACACCAAAGAGCACTTCTTAAAGAGGTTGAGTTGGAAGTGAAAAACCTTGATGTACTCGCTGGAATTAACAGAATGAAAACTGCCATAGTTGAGTTAAAGTCTGAACTTAAAGATGCACAAAACTCCGCAAAGGTTGAAGTAGTAGCCTCAGAAGTAAACGGTGTAGCTGTTATAGTTGAAGAGTACCCATCGGGTGATATTAAAGAGAAAATTGATGCACTTAAAAATGAGAATGAAAAACTTTGTGCAATGCTCTTTCAGGTAAAAGGCGAAAAAGTCCTCATCGCTTGTGGTGTGAAAAATGCAGATGCTAAAGCGGGCGATTGGATTAAAAAAATCGCACCAATTTTAGGTGGTGGCGGTGGCGGTCGTCCAGATTTTGCACAAGCTGGTGGAAAAGATGCTTCAAAACTTCCTGAGGCAAAAGAGGCTTCTCTTAGCTTTATTACAGAGGCTCTCTCATAATGGTCGAGTTTTTTGCAGAGTATAAAACTGCCATAGTTTTTTTACATGTACTCTCAGCAGTCGTATGGGTAGGTGGCATGATAGCAATGCGATATGCCGCGCATCCATCTTTTGTGCAAATTGAGTCGCCTGCAAAACGTTTAGAGCACATTGCTATAGCTCTGAAAAATCTTTTTACGATTGTTGTTCCTTTTGTAGTTTTGCTTTTAGTGACAGCGGTTATTATGATTATGGGTTATGGTCTCTCTGAGAGTGAACTCTCTGTTTATTCACATGCAAAAGAGGGCATCTGGTCTTTTATGGCTATTAACCTTTTTGTAATGATTTTAAGAAGAAACCGGGCTATAAAACTCCTCAATGAAGGTGATATGGTCGGAGCAAAATTTTCTTTAGAGCTTATTGGTAAGTATATGGTGCCTTTAAATATTATTTTAGGTATTATTGCTATATTTTTAGGTTCGACTCTCTCAAGTAGTCTTTAGTGCTACGCTTAGCTTCTTCATCCCAAACTCGTGCAATGCTTCTAGCAGATGTAGGTATTGTTTTTAAACAAGAGAGTGTTGATTTTGATGAAGATAGCATAGTAGCCTCCTCTCCAAAAAACTTTGTATACCAAGCTACAATGGGTAAATATGAGGCTAACTTTAGCATGTTTGGATATAAAGATATGCCTCTTTTAGTTGCAGATACAGTCGTTACAAGTCAAGGGAAAATTCTTCGTAAAGCTAAATCTTTAGAAGATGCGAGAGACATACTTATGACACAAAGTGGGAATATTACTTCCATTATTACCTGTATGATTTACCATTCTACAGAGAAAAAGATTATAGATATCTCTCAAACAGATTATATTTTTAATAATTTTGACTCAGATGACTTAGAGAAGTATCTAAAGAGTGGTGAGTGGCGAGGTAAGGCTGGTGCATGTATGGTTGAGGGTTTTTGTAAATCTTACATAAAAGAGGTTCGAGGCTATGAGAGCACGGCAATGGGACTTAGTGTAGAAGTACTTCAGGCATTTTTATGATAGAGTTTTTACGGCATAAAAGAGTCTTTTTTTCCATAGTAGTGTTACTAACAATTTTGACACTTTTTACTTCTATATCAATAAACTATATTAAAGAGAAAAGAGATGAACTACTCTTTTCTAAAAAATTAACTGAGATAGAGTTTATGAAAGCTAATCTTACAAATTTAATTTTGCAAAAACAAAAGTCGACTATTGCAATAGGTCTTGCAATAGCAAATGATAAATTTCTCTCTCAAAAAATTGAAGATGGAGTGATTCAGAAAGATTACTATTCTCAGCTTACAAAAAATCTTAAAAAATATACCCTTTATAAAAATATTTGGATTCAAATATTAGATAAAAATGCCACATCGCTTTATCGAAGTTGGACTTCTAGAAGAGGGGATAATTTAATAGCTGCTCGAAAAGACTTAAAAGGGATGTTAGATCTAAAAGAAGTCTCTTTTTCTGTGAGCTTAGGAAAGTTTGACCTCTCTTTGAAAGCTATGATACCAATTTTTAATAATGGAAAATTTGTTGGAGTGGTGGAAGTGATTTCTCATTTTAACTCCATATCTAAGCAGTTAGAACAATATGGTATACACTCTGTAGTTCTTTTGAAAAAAGAGTACAAACAGAAACTTCTGTACCCTTTTACTCAAATCTTTTTAGATAATTACTATATTGCAAACTTTAATGCACCTCTCAAGGAGAGAGAGTATTTAAAAAGCAATGGAATAGAGAACTATTTAAATGATAACTACAAAATTGAAAATGGGTATTTAATAGTTTCATACCCTTTAAAAAATGTTCATTCAGATAATATAGCTTACTATATCATGTTTACAAAAGTAGATACCCTTTCAAGTTTAGACTCAGATTTTATAATGTTTAAGGGTGGTGCATATATTCTGATTATATTTATGTCTTTGGCAATTATTACGAGTACACTACTTTTTTATAGGAATAAAAAACAGCGAAAATATTATAAAAAAATTATTGATAGCTCTAATAATATAGTACTCATTAATAATAATGAACTGCTCGTTTCAGTCAATAAAGTCTTTTTTAGATACTTTAAAGAGTTTAAATCCATTGAAGAATTTAAAAATAAACATAGATGTATCTGTGATTTTTTTGTAGATGCAGAGGGCTATTTATCTAAAAATATAGAGGGTGAATTTTGGATAAATTATTTGGTCAATAATCCAAACAATACAAGTAAAGTAAAAGTACTTATAGAAGATAAAGAGTACTATTTTTTAGCAAATGCCTCTTTAATTTCAGAAGATAGTCAAGATTATAGTGTAGTACTTTCAGATATAACTTTAGCCGAAAAGTATAAAATTGAGTTAGAAAAATTAACTATTACCGATAGCTTGACTGGTATCGGAAACCGAAGATATTTTCACCAACATCTTAAAGAGAAGATAGCAAGTGCAAAACGTTATGAATATGATTTAGGTATCATAATGTTAGATATTGATAACTTTAAAATAGTAAATGATACTTATGGCCATGATGTAGGAGATGAAGTCTTAAAAGAGTATAGCAAGCTTATCTTTTCAGATTTAAGAGAAAATGATATTTTTTGTAGGATTGGTGGAGAGGAGTTTATGATTATACTGCCCCATGTTAATGCAGAAGAAGCTTTTAAAGTTGCCAATAAGTTAAGAGAACGAATATCATCGAGTAAAAAAATTGTAGCCATTACGATGAGCTTTGGAGTTACTGAGTATATTCGAGGTGAAGAGATGGATTTTATATTTAAACGAGTAGATAGTGCTCTGTATGAGGCAAAAAACAGTGGTAGAAATAGGGTTGTTGTAAAGTAATGGATTATTATAAAAGTGAGTTAAAAGCACTCAGAAAATCTGGACGTTATAGGACTAGAGAGCTTGTTGATAGCTCTTTAAAAGACTTTGCATCTAATGATTACCTTGGTTTAGCACATAATAAAATATTACATGAAAAAACTTCTCAAACCCTTTCAAAGATGCCAATACACTCAACAAAAGCATCGCTTTTAGTCAACGGCTATCATAGTATTCATAAAGATTTTGAAGAGGCCTTATGCAAGGCGAATGGCTTTGAAGATGCTGTTATAGTTGGAAGTGGTTTTAATGCAAATATAGCGATGATTGAAGCACTTGTACGTAAGGGTGATAGGCTTTTTATGGATGAAAAATACCATGCTTCAGGAGTTTTAGCATCAAGTCTTAATGGTATAGATGTTGTGTTTTTTAAACATAATAATACGGGAGAGTTAGAAGAGCTTTTAAAGAGGTCAACTGCTAAACGTAATATTGTTGCAGTGGAAGGGATCTACTCTATGGATGGTGACTTATGTCCCAAAGAGATTTTCACACTCTGTGATACCATGGATGCACTTTTAATTGTTGATGAGGCACATAGTAGTGGAGTTATTGGTAGTAAATTAATGGGGGTTTTTGATTTTTATAATATTGAAGTAAAACCAAACCACATAAAAATGGGAACACTTGGAAAATCTTATGGGAGTTTTGGTGCATACATCTTAGCCTCTTCTCACATAATAGAGTTTTTAATAAATCGAGCTAAGCCTATAATTTATGCTACATCACTCTCTTTGTATGATACTCTTCTAGGACATAATTCATTAGAGTATATTTTACAAAATACATCTGTATTAAAAGATAAAATTAAAAAAAAACAAGCTATAGTTTATGAAGAATTGGGTCTGAAAATAGAGGGTTTAATTGTCCCTATTTTGATTAATGATAATAAAAAAGTTATAGAGATTAGAGATCTCTTAAGGATAAAAGGCTATGCAGTGGGTGGGATTCGTCAACCAACAGTCTCTCATGCAATTATTCGTCTCATAGCAAGATTGGGTGAGAGTGACGAAACATTAAGAACTTTATGCAAAAAAATAGATACTTTTAGATAAAATAAAAAATGAATATTTCTAAACTACAAATAACTTTAGATGATAATAGATTAGTAGATATTAATTTCAAAATAGAGAAATCACTTGCACTCGTTGGTCAGAGTGGAAGTGGTAAAAGTTTAACACTTAAAGCACTTTTAGGGATGTTACCAGTAGGAATGCAGTCTGATGTGGAGATAGAGAGCTCTTTTGAACTTCGTGTTGGAAAGACAATCTCTTTAGTGCCTCAGAATCCTTTTACGGCACTCTCTCCACTTACAAAGATACATAAGCAGTTCTTTGTGGATGATAGTCGTATAAAAGAGCTTTTTAAAGAGGTTGATTTAGACGAAGAACTCTTAGAGAGATTTTCACCTGAACTCTCTGGTGGACAGCTCCAACGTGTTGTTATTGCGATGGCTCTGAGTAATAAGCCAAAACTTTTAATGCTTGATGAACCAACAACGGCATTAGACCCTCAAAATAGGGTTTTAATTTTAGACCTGCTTAAAAAACTTCAGAGTGAGTTAGGATTTAAAATACTTTTTGTGACACATGATATTGATGCTGCATCAGCCCTGTGCGAAGATATATGTGTCATAAAAAATGGGAAAGTAGTAGAGAATGGTGTTATGAGCAAAGTCTTAAAAACACCAAATAGTAGTTACACAAAAACATTAATAGAAGCGAATTTCGCCAATAGAAAATTTAGGAAATAAGTAGTCAATGAGAAAACATAAAACAAAAATATTTTTAACTTTTATTATACTTGGAACACTCGTTCCAGTCGGAATAATCTGGTATTTTTACACACAGTTTAAGTATAACATCTCAACTTTAGTGGATTATAATCCAACCAAAAGTACAGTCATTTATGATGTGAATGGCAAGAAAATAGCAAATCTATTTGACAAAAAACATAGGTTTTATGTTCCTTTTGAAGAGATTCCTCCTCGTGCGATTGAGGCACTTGTAGCCATAGAAGATACTACTTTTTTTGAGCACCCTGGTGTAAATATAGATGCAATTTTACGAGCTGTCATCAAAGTTATAAAGGCTGGTAAGGCAGTTGAAGGTGCGAGTACAATCACACAGCAGCTTGTGAAAAATAAACTCTTAACTCGTGAGAAGAAACTCTCGCGTAAAATTAAAGAGGCAATTTATGCTATAAAACTTGAGCAATCTTTAACAAAAGAGCAGATTTTAGAGCGTTATTTGAATGAAATTTATTTTGGTCATGGATATTACGGAATTAAGACAGCAGCAGATGGATATTTTCATAAAGATTTAAAGGATTTAACACTCAAAGAGATAGCAATTTTAGTTGGCCTTCCAAAGGCACCAAGTACTTATGCACCAACGAAAAATTATGATATTTCTATGGGAAGAGCTAATCGTGTAATCTCTCGTATGCATATTTTAGGCTGGATAGATGATACTACCTACCAAGATTCTTTAGCCGAAAACCCAAAAGTTTTTGATGATACATTAACTCAAAATATAGCTCCCTTTGTTGTAGATGAAGTTCTAAGAGTTACTAAAAAACTAGGTATAGATGATATAAAAACGGGTGGTTATAAAATCTATACTACCATAGATATGAAACTCCAAATTGCAGCGAGAGAATCTCTTAAATATGCTTATGATAGCTCACTCAAACGTGTAAAGGGTTACAATGCAAAAGCGATAAAAATTGCTAAAAAAAGAAAAAGAAAACCGAATCTTTATGATGCTAATACGACACTCTTCAATGGTGCTTTAGTCACGTTGGACTCAGCAACAGGAGATATTTTAGCTCTTGTTGGAAGTGTTGATTATAAAAAAAGTTCTTTTAATCGTGCTACTCAGAGTAGACGTCAACCGGGTTCCGCATTTAAGCCATTTATTTACCAAACTGCGCTGGATTTTGGTTATTCTGGGGCTACTAAACTAGTCGATATTGCTAAAACTTTTACCTATATGGTTGATGGCAAAAAGAAAAAATGGAGACCTAAAAACCATGGAAAGAGTTTTAAGGGTCTTATACCTCTTCGTGAAGCTTTGGTAAAGTCTAGTAACTTAGCAACTATTAGTTTAGTAAAAGATATTGGACTTAATCAACTTCTTTTAGGTATGGAGAAGTATGGTATGGAGAATCTGCCAAGAGACCTCTCTATTTCGCTGGGTACTATGTCTTTTTCGCCACTTCAGTTAGCAAATTACTACTCCTCGTTTGCAAGTAATGGGATTCAGACACAAACTCATATTATAAATTTAATAGAGCAAGATGGAAAGCTAATTCATGAAAAGATTACTAAAACTACAAGAATAACAGAAGCAACTCAAGCATATATAATGACTACTATTTTACAAGATATTGTTAAACGTGGGACAGGAACAAAAGCAAGAACTAAGGGGATAGAGACGGCTGGAAAAACAGGGACAACCAATCACAATGTGGATGGCTGGTTTGCAGGATACTCTCCAACAATGCAGACAGTTGTCTGGTTTGGTTATGATGATAATACTCCGATGCACTATAGAGAGTATGGTGGAACAGTTTCTGGACCTGCTTTTTCTAAGTTTTATGAAAAGGTTATAAGTATATATCCAGAGACTCCAAGAAAGTTTAAAGCACCAAAGGGTATTATTAAGGTTAAGGTTGGAAAACGTGAAGAGTACTTTTCCAAAATATCTAAGCCACCACGTGTTGAAGTGGTTGCTGACCCAGAAGAGGAGTTACTGTTTTGATAAAAAGAATTTTATTGGCTTTAGCCTTAATTACAAGTGTTGCAAATGCAGATTTCTTTGTGAAAGGAAATACAAGTGTTGGTATAGTTTTAGGAACAAGCTCTGTTTCTTATGGACGCCATACCGAGAACTATACTATTGTTGGAGTTAATGCCGACTATTTTGTGATTGATAACTTATCGCTTGGTTTAGGCTATAGAGGTTGGTTTGGTGGTACACCTTCGCGAAACCAAATAACTGTTCCAGCAACTTACTACATACCTATTAGTGAAAAATTTCGTCCTTATGCAGGTGCGTTTGTACGAAAAACTTTTGTAAGTGATGGTTTTAGTGATTATGACTCTTATGGTATGCGAGGTGGTGTAACGATGGTACTCTCCAGAAACTCTTACCTAGGTGTTGGAGTTATACAAGAGTACTACTCAGGTGGCAACTTTGCAGACTCTAGTTCTACTTACCCAGAATTTATATTTGCATTCTCTTTTTAGAAGTAGTAACCGATACGAAGAGAAGCAAAGTTATCACTAGCACTATCGCTAACACCATAAGCATAGTTCAGAGTACTAAACCAGTGCTTGTCTATACTGTAAAGTCCATAAACTGAAGCAGTTTCTATAGTGTCTACACCAAGGTAGATACTATCACTTCTACTGTATGAACCACTTATATAAAACTTATTTGCTGGGTAAAATCCTGCTCCAATGCTGTATGCATTACTATTTTGGTAGAGTACACCATCTTCAACTATACCACTATCATTTACTATAGTGTGAGAGTAAGTCCCAAAAATATTTATATTATTATAGAGGTAGCTTAGATTGATTGAGCCTACATAGTCTGTATTGTTATTATTGAGCTGAGAATCATATGTTGGAATAATTGCTCCTACACCCAAACGAATATTTAAGTTGCTATTTGTCTCTATTTTGTAGTACATACCAGCGAATGAATCATTGACACCACTATCGTTAAAAGAAGTTGTACTAGTATTATAGTAGGATGAACTAAGCTGTATAGAGAAGTTTTTATAGTAGTAATCTAGCTGTAAGCTTTGAGAAAGAGTATCTGAATTTTCTAGTGATGTGTAAGAGGTTTGATAAAAATCAAAACCATATATAATATCAAAATTATGATAAGATTGTAAATTTTTTATAGGGCAGCCATCACTATTTACAAGTTCACTTAAAAGTGTATTTGGACATTTGTCTTGTTTATCATCAACTCCATCCATATCATAATCATTATAAGCATAGAGACTTAAAGCTGTGAGTAAAAATAAAAATATTAATTTTTGTATCATTGGAAAAACCTTTATATATATTGTGAAGTATCATCCCGAAGGATGATACTTATTTTATTTATGGCCTATAAAGTTTTTTGGAACTCCTGGAACTGCATTACTGTTTATCATACCTTGTTTCATAGCTTGTGAAGCAGTTTGTTGTTGATTCATATGTTGGCTCATCTGTGTATCTTTGTTCTGTTGCATTTGACCTATACGGCTTCTCTGTCTTGTTTGTACTTGTGTCTGTTTAGCAGTTGCAGATATTGCTGCACCCATCTGTTCAATTGCTGTAGCTCTATCTTTATCACTTAAAGTTGAAAGAGTCCCTTTAAAGTCATTGACTAAAGTAGTTCTCTCCTCTGGAGTGGCAGCCGCAATAGCTGCAATTTGATTATCAACGGTTACATCCGCACTCGCTAAAGTTAAAGTTCCTAGCAACATGAATGTTGCCGCTAATCCTAAAGTTTTCATTTTTTATCCTTTATGTTTTGATAGTTGTATTGTCGCATAAGAGTGTAAGTTAACTGTTAGCAGTTAAAGAAATTAAGATTGAGTGGTTGTAGTAGATGTAGAGGAGTGTATTAAATGTTTTACTTTTTGAGGAGTACTACTCCTCAGATTCTGCCTTAGGCTTACGCTCTTTGATATTTATACGTTTACCAACTTTTTTAGGGGCATCCCACTTAGCTCTAGGAGTTCCATCATGACGGTGGTTTCTCTCTCCACTTTTTCCAGAAAAAATAGCCTTTCCATTTTCGTCTTTACCTAAAAATTTATTTGGCTCTTTTTTCTTCTTATCCCATTTTCCAGCAGAGTCAGATTTGTTAAAATCTTTCTTTTTACCATCTTTAGAATAAGATTTTTTTTCATCATCGCCGTAATCACGTTTAGGTTTATATGACTTCTCTTGAGGCTCAGCAGTTACCTTGTCGTAACGTTTTTTAGCCTCTTCTTTTATCTGTGCTTGTGTCATCTTTCTAGGAGCTGGTCTGTCGTCCTCTTTTTTCTCAACTATAGGGTACTCAAAACCGCTAATAATATCTTGCTTTATTGAACGTCCAAGTAACATCTCTATGTCATGCAGACCTTTTTGCTCACTCTCATCGATTAAAAAGATTGCTTTACTCGTCGCTTTGGCAACTCTGGCCATGTAGACAATACCTTTAATCGGCATATCGAAACTAATAAGAAGTTCACAGCTAAGTGCTTTGTCTTTTATGAGATTTCTATCTTCGATGAGTGTAACTTTTTTATTTTGAACCATCTCTTTTATGATTTCTACATCTTTTGAGCAGGCTACAACAATATCAAGCTTCTCATTCTCAGCAATAATTTTGTTGAGTAATTCAACTTTTTTATCGGCTGGACATTGGTAAACACGGTGATTATTTGGCTTAATACTTATTGAGCTATTTGACATAGGGAGTCCTAAAAATATATTTTTGCAATTATATCCACATACAGCATAAATTATGCTATTATGAAAGATACTTACATAATAGGAAAAATATGTCATTTGAAAAACTAGGATTGTCTAAACACCTTTTAAAAGCTATTAAAGAGCAGGGTTACGATACTCCAACACCAATCCAAGCGCAAGCTATACCAATTATTTTAGAGAGAAAAGATGTACTTGCAGGTGCACAAACAGGAACAGGAAAAACTGCAGGTTTTACACTCCCAATGC
>Ga0256826_1002333_pt1 | contig 11593 bp, 13 predicted proteins | sample CV79metaG_FD_185975 | JGI IMG/M metagenome (GOLD analysis project Ga0256826, IMG submission 185975) | Hydrothermal vent microbial communities from East Pacific Rise, Pacific Ocean - CV79 | ecosystem: Environmental > Aquatic > Marine > Hydrothermal vents | place: Pacific Ocean: East Pacific Rise... | reverse complement strand
ACTCACCTTCTTTATAGAATAAGTTTTTACCATCTTTCCATAATGATTGGTGTACGTGCATACCATTTCCATTATCATTATAAATTGGTTTTGGCATAAATGTACAAGTTTTACCATTTAAATGTGCAACCATTTTACATACATATTTGTATTTTTGTACATTATCAGCAGCTGTAATAATATCAGAATATACTATACCAATTTCATGTTGACCTTGTGCAACTTCATGATGTCCTAAAATAACTTCTAGTCCAACTTGTTCTAATACAAGCATCATTTCTGCTCTTAAATCAACTGCAGGATCAATAGGTTGAACTGGGAAGTATCCACCTTTAACTCTAGGTCTATGACCCATGTTTCCAACTTCACCATAATCAGTGTTATCTGCCCAATGACCTTCATCAGTTTCAACTTTGAACGATTGGTGATTATCATTATCTACTATTTTAACATCATCAAAAATAAAGAATTCATTTTCTGGACCAAAGTATGCAGCATCTGCAACACCTTTATCAGCTAAGGCTTTAAGTGCTTTTTTAGCTATTGATCTTGGACATTTAGCATATAATTCTTTTTTATAAATATCATACACATCACAAATAACAATAATAGTACTATCAGCTGTAAATGGATCTAAAAATGCTGACCCAACATCTGGTTGTAAAAGCATATCTGATTCATTAATTGGTTGCCAGTTTTCAATAGACGAACCATCAAATGGCAATCCACCTTCTAATTGTCCTGCTGTTACTGCACTCATTCTATATGAAATATGATGCCAAGCACCTTTTATATCCGTGAATCTAAAATCCACAAACTGAACTTCATTTTCTTTACAAAATGAAAAAAACTCTTCTGTATTATTTACAAATTTACCCATTTATAATTCTCCTTAAATTTAAGTATCTATAAAAAATAATATTTAATACTATTTCTTATAGATACCCTTTAATATATTGTACCAAAAAAATAATTTATTAAACAAATAAATTGTTTAATAAATATACACTTTATCTAATTTTACCCATCTTGATTAATTTTTTTAATCAATTCTTCTAAAACTCTTTTTGCATCTTCAATTTTTGGTTGACATCCACCTGCTGCTTCGTGTCCTCCACCATCATATTTAAGCATAAGTTCACCAACATTTGTTTCTGAACTTCTATTTATGATAGATTTTCCTGTACTATAAACAACATTTTGTTTATTTCTTCCCCAAATAGCATGTATTGATACATTTACTTCTGGATGTAAAGCATAAATCATAAATCTGTTTCCTGGATAAATTATATCTTCATTCATATAATTAATTATTATAAGATTTTTATATATTGTTGAACATCTTGAAAGCTGAGCTATAAATTCTTTTTCATATCTAAAATATAAATCAACTCTTTCTTTTACATCTGTTAATTCTAATATTTCTGCTATTGTAAGTTCTGCACAATGATCAATTAAATCCATCATAAGCTGGTAATTTGAAACTGAAAATTCTTTAAATCTTCCAAGTCCAGTTCTACTATCCATTAAAAAACTAAGTAATTCCCAGCCTTTAGGTTTTAATATATCATCTATATCAAATTGTGCGCTGTCTGCTTTATTTGCAGCGTCCATCATATCTTTAAATCTTGCAGGAAACTTTTCATCTCCTCCATAATATTGATATACAACTTCAGCAGCACTAGGTGCATCAGGAATTATAATATGATTTTCTAATTCTTCATTTCTAAGTGTTTCACTATAATGATGATCAAATGCTAAATATACTCCATCGACATATGGAAGGTTAGTTGTAATATCGTCTTCTGTTATTTCAATTTTACCATCTTGCATATCTTTTGGATGAACAAATGATATTTCATCAATTATTCCCAAATATTTTAATAATGTTCCACAAACAAGACCATCCATATCACTTCTTGTTACTAGTCTATATACTTTTCCTGACATCTTTTCTCCTAGTTATTACCATTAAGGCATTATTCTATCAATTTTTTACTTAATTTAAAAGTTATGATATATTTTTTCTTTTTTAATATAACTAACGCATTTAGTAAATCCGATTTTTTTAGCTATATTTTTAACACTTTCGTATTCAAATCCAATTTGAGATATACTATGTGCATCTGAAGAAAATGTAATATCAATATCCAATTCAAATATTAATTCAAGTAAACTTTTCGATGGATATTGTTCTTTTATTGGTTTTCGTAAACCTGCACTATTAATTTCTATTGTCATAGCTGATTTTTTAATCTCTTTTAGAGCATTATATGCTAATAATTTTATATCTTTATTTGGTAAATACTTAAAAACTTTTATTAAATCTAAATGTCCCACAATATTAAAATAATTTGATTTTGCCATATCTTCAATTGCTTTAAAATATTTTATCCAAATATCATCGATATTTTGATTTTCATATTCTTTTAAAAATTCAGGATTATCAAACCCCCAAGTATCTAAAAAATGAACTGATCCAATTAAATAATCAACATTTGAATTTAGTATACTTTTTTCCATATATTTTGGATTTGACATAAAGTCAACCTCATATCCTAAGGTGATTTCAATATCTTTTTTATATTTTTCTTTTAATCTTAATACTTCATTTTCATATTCACTGCATTGTGATAAATTCATTCTGTATTCTGGTTCAAAATCCATAGGTGCATGATCTGTAAAACCGTATATATCAATACCTATTTCAATTGCTTTTTTAATATAGTCTTCCATACTTCCTGTAGCATGATTACATCTTATTGTATGATTATGTAAATCTACTCTCATTAGCTTCGCACTTGATTTCGTCCAGACTCTTTAGCTTTGTACAGGCCTTTATCAGAAGCTATTACCATATCATCTATTGTATTAAGTTTTTTATTACTATATCCTATTGATACTGTATATTTTATATCACCTTTTACAGTTTTGATGATATTATTTTCAAATGCAGCTCTTATATCTTCTAATAAATTTAAAAAGCTTTCTTCAGTTTCATCAAAAACCATAGCGCAAAATTCTTCTCCACCAAATCTTGATAATATACAATCAATATCACAAATATATTCATTTACTATTTTTATAATTTCTTTTATAGCAATATCACCAATGTCATGTCCATATGTATCATTTATATTTTTAAACTTATCAATGTCAATCATAAATAATTTTACATTATCATGTTTTTTAAACTTTTTCAGACCTTCATGAAAGAAGTATCTTCTATTATATGCACCTGTTAAAAAATCTTTATTTGCCTTATTTTTAATATCTTCAAATAAATCTAGAATATCTAATGAAGAGTTCAGCCTTGCATAAAATTCTTCTTTACTAAATCCTTTGTATAAAAAATCATTTGAACCATATTTTAAAAATCTTGCTATTAGATGATTGTCTTTATTATCAGTAATTGTTGTGATATTTAATTCATCTTTGCTATATTCTTTTCTAATATTCTTTACTAATTCTAATCCATCCATATTTGGCATATTATAATCTGTATAAATCATAGAAATATTTTTATTTTTATTTAATATTTCTAATGCTTCAACTCCATCTTTTGCATATAGTGTATTTAGTTGATACTTTTTTAATAAATCAATAATAATATTTGCCATAGTCTTACTATCATCAACTACTAATACTGTTTTATTTTTATTTGATAGTATTCTTTTTACTAAATTTACAGAATATTCAAACGAAAAAGAAGAATCTTTTATAACATAATCCATAATATCCATATCTCTGAATTTATCTTCTTTGTCTTCTTGACCTGTTAATACAATACTTGGTATTTTGAATTTTGTTACAAAATTAACTACTTCTCCATTTGGTGCATCTGGTAAACCTAAATCTAATAAAGCAACTGCGATTTTACCTTTATACTCTAGTAACTTATCTGCACATTCTTGTTTACTATGTGCAATAATTGCATCAAGACCTAGTTCTTCTTTTATTTTATGAGACAATGTTGTACAAATTGTTTTACTATCATCTACTATTAATATATTTTCATTCATTTTAAAAGTCCTGCTCCTTTTATTTTAGTACTTCTATTCAAAGCATACTCTTTTTTGCCATTTTTAATATCATATTTCCAAATTGGAGCAGATGCTTTAAAATCTTCTACAAACTCATCAATAAGTTCTAATGCTACTCTTCTTTTTGGAGAACAAACTGCTGCTATATATGAGCTTTGATGATTTAAAACATCACCAAGGCTATGTGCCATTAACACAATAGCATTTTGCTTTTTTGCTTTTTCTTGCCACTTATTAAACCAGTTATTTAAAATAGGTTCATAAATATCAAAACTAAGTCCAGATATATTGTCTTCATCTCTAACAACACCTACAAATGTAATTATTGCTCCATAATTTGATGTTTTAAATTCATCATACCAAGAAGATGTAATTTTATTTACTGGTAAATCACCATTATAAATAGATAAATATTTCAAATTAACCACCACATACAGGTGGAAGTAATGATATTTTATCTCCTGGCTTTAATACATGATTTTTATTGCTTATTAACATGTCATTTACTGCAACTGCACTATTATCTAACCATTGCTTTAATTCTTCATCTTGTTTTAAAATTTCACTTAATTCATTCAAGTTTTTAATATCTATTTCTATAGGTTCTTTGCTTATTGGTCCTAGGAAATCAATTTTTACCATTTTAACCCTTTTTTTACTGTTAATACACTATTATATCAATAATAATATTAAAGGATTATATATGATTTTTGCAAAAATTGATTTTATTAACTTGTTACCTTTTGATGTATTTATTAAAAGAAATATAAAGTCAACTCAAATAAAACAAATAATAAACTATAAAAAATCATATCCTTCAAAGATAAATACTCAGTTTTTAAATAGAAAAATAGATTGTGCTTTTATATCATCAATAGCTTCTAGAAATAAAAAAACTCTACCTTTAGGTATAGTAGCAAAAAATGAAGTGCTTTCAGTGCTTGTTTTACCTAAGAAAACAAAAGATGATTATCAATCTCAAACATCAAATGCACTTGCAAAAGTTCTAAATATCAATGGAGAAATTATTATTGGAGATAAGGCTTTAAAATATTATTATGAAAATGACATAAATACATTTAAAGACTTAGCAACTATTTGGAAAGAAAAATATAATCTTCCATTTGTATTTGCAATTTTATCATATAATAAACATGAAAATTATCTCAATAGTATTGTAAAAAAGTTTGATAAATCAAATACTAAAATACCAATGTATATTTTAAATAAATATTCTACTAGTACAAATATATCACAAAAACAAATTAAAAATTATTTATCTAAGATTACATATACTATTGGATATAAAGAAAAACGGTCTTTAAAATTGTTTTTTAAACTACTAAAACAAAAGAGAATTAACTAATGACAATAAACCAAGATATATTTTTACTTATTAATAATTTTGCAAATCAGAATAGTACATTAGATACTATTGCAATATATACAGCTAAGCTATCGCCTTTTGTATTTATAGCTATTGAAATAATTTTATTTTTTATTTTAAAACTTAAAAACGAAGCAATATTTGCTTTTTATTCAATGATTCTAGCACTTATATTTAGCAAAATAACATCATTGTTTTATTATCATAATAGACCATTTGTAGATGAATTGGGTACTACATTGGTTGAGCATTTACCAGATAGTTCTTTTCCTTCTGATCATACTACTTTTATGATGGCAATTGTTATATCATTTTTATTTTATACTAAAAGTAAAAAATATTTTTATTTATTTTTTACAGTAGCTCTTTTGGGTGGAATATCTAGAATATTTGTAGGAGTTCACTATCCATTTGATATTTTAAGTGCAATACTTATAGCAATTGTATCTTCAATAATAGTTTATAAATTATCTTATAAACTACTATTCGTTAATAAGTATATTTTAGATATTGAATCTAAAATATATAAACTATTTACTTGATCTTTGAGATACTATAGATAAAAACTCATCTTTTGTTTTTTTATCTTTTTTGAATAATCCTCTAAGCGCTGAAGTTACAGTTGTTGAACATATCTTTTCGACACCTCTCATCTCCATACACATATGTCTAGCATCAATCATAACAGCAACACCTTTAGGAGATATGGCTTCATTTATAGCTTCTGCTATTTGCTCTGTTAGTTGCTCTTGTATTTGAAGTCTTCTTGCAAATACATCTACTACACGAGGTATTTTACTAAGCCCTATTACCTTTCCATTTGGTATATATGCGACATGAGCTTTTCCTATAATAGGAAGCATATGATGTTCACACATAGAATAAAATTCTATATCTTTTACTACTACCATCTCATCATTACTTGAAGTAAAAAGTGCTTTTTTTATTATCTCTTGAGCATCTTTTTCATATCCACTACACATAAATTCCCATGCTTTTTGAACTCTTTTTGGAGTGTCTAATAAACCTTCTCTTGAAGGGTCTTCTCCAATATGATTTAATATATCTTTTACTGCATTTTTCATTGTTACTATGCCTTTGTTTAAATTATCTGCAATTATACTAAAAATTACTTTATAACACTTCCCAAATCCCAAATAGGTGACATAATTGCCAAAACAAGCCACAATACTATACTAGATAATACAAATATTAATAAAGGTTCAAAATAATTTTTAAACTTTTTTATATTTGTTTTTATATTACTATCATAAATATTCACAATACTTTTTAATATTTCTTCTAACTTATTACTTAATTGTGCTGTATGTAAAAGCCTAATTGCAAACATATCAAAAGTATTTGTTTTCTTAAAACTTTTATATATACTTTTTCCGTTTTTAATATCTTTTAATACATATTGTAATTTTGATTTTAAATAATCATTATTAATCATTTCTACACTATTTAATAGTGCATTATAAAAGCTTTCTTTTGAATTTATTTGTAATGATAGACTTAAAAATAATTTATAAAATAGAATATTTTTGTATAGCTTACTAAAAATTGGAATATTATTGAGTAATATTCTATCTATATGGTATTTGTATTGCTTATAAAGTAGTTTAGACATCATCAAAACTATAATAAATATAAATATAAATCCTAAATAATAATTTGACAATAAATATTTTACATCCAATAATATTTTGGTTGAAAAAGGGAGATTTTCTCCAAATTGTAAATATATGTTTTCAAATTTTGGTATTACATAGACAAATAAAACATATATAGTGAACAATATACTAACCAATAATATAATTGGATATGTCAATAAGTTTTTTATGCTATTTTTTATATTTCTTTGTTTCTTTAGTGTCAAATATAATGCTTGCATACACTCTTTCAAATTCGAATTTTCATTTGCTATTTTGAAAAATACTAATCCACTTCCAATATAATTTTTAAAAACTCCTAAGTCTTCATAAATATTAGTACCATTTTTGATACTTTGTTTTATAGTTTGAAGTATTTTCATATTTTTAGCGTTAAAATCACTTTTTAATAATATATCAATTATATATTCAAACTCTAAATCAGAATCAAGCATGGTTTTAATCTCGTAAAACATTTCAAGTTTTTCATCATCATTATAAAAAAATGAAAAATCATATTTAATATCTTCTTGAACTAATATTACATTTTGAGGATATTTAGTATGCTTATTTACATTTACTAAATTATTAGATTCTAGTATCAGTGATTTTATGGTTTTATTTTCTTGATAATATATTTTATATTTCATTTTTATAATACTCATTTAGACTAGTAGTTCCATCTAATACTTTTTCATACAAATATTCATTTAATGATTTTATATTTATATCATCATATAACTTAGATATGCTATTTTCATTTTGAATATATTTTTCATTTTCTTTATTTATTTGTAAATATTGGGCTATCATATTTCTACTACTATAGCCAGTATAATTACACTTTTCACAGCCAACTTCTTTATAAAAATCAACATCTTTTTTAGCACAATACTTACATAAATTTCTATACAATCGTTGAGATATTACTAATTTTAAGACAGAAGCTACCAAAAATGGTTTAGCTTTTAAATCAAAAAGTCTAGATATAGTTTTAATAGCATCATTTGTGTGTAAAGTAGCTATTACTATATGCCCAGTAAGTGCTGCTTGTATTGCAATATTTAATGCTTCTTCATCTCTTATTTCACCTATCATAATTACATCAGGGTCTTGTCTTAAAATATTTTTTAATACTACTTCATAACTTAGACCTATATCATTATTAATACTAACTTGTGTTATATCTTCTAGTTTATATTCTACTGGGTCTTCAATGGTTATTATCTTTTTATCTTGTTTATTTATCGAATTTAACATAGAATATAAAGTTGTAGTCTTACCACTACCTGTAGGTCCAGTTACTAAAATAAGCCCTTGTGTTTGATTTATATTTTTGTTAATAATATTAAATAAATTATCATCAAAACCTATTTGTTTTAGTTTTATTTTTGCATTTTTATTATCTAAAACCCGTATAACTATAGATTCTCCATATGTATTTGGCAAAATCGAAACACGAAAATCATAACTGGTATTATTTATTTTAGTTGAGAATGAACCATTTTGAGGTAATCTAAAGAGTGAAATATCCAAAGAACTATACGACTTTATTATAGAACTAAGTATTTTATATAATGCAAAATTAAAATTAAATATATTTTCTATAACTCCATTTATTCTATGTCTAATTACTAGTTTATCTTCATATGCTTCTATATGTATATCACTAGCTTTTCTTTTTACTGATAAAGACAATAGATTTTCAAAAAAGACTGATATAGAAGAGGTATTTGTATCTTTTTTATTTATAACATTTATTGACTTTACTGCGCTGTCATAAATATCTATTTTTTTATCAATATTTATCAAAAAACTATTAAAGACCTCATCGCTTATATTTATAACTTTAATGGGATAATCAAAAATTTTAACAAGTTTTTCTTTATTTATATTCTCGACAACTGCAACTAAGATATATAAATCATATTTATTTATAGGTATTATTTTATTCTCTTTAATATAATTTATATTTAACTTTTCTATTAAAGAATAATCAATTATATAAGATTCTAAATTATTTTTCATCAAATATCCTCATTGTATAAGTTCCATTCTTATCTTTTAGTTCTATTTTATTTTTATAGATAGTGATTATCTTTTTATTTTTATACATATCTCCTTTTTCATACCATTTATTGTTTATTAATACATATTCACCAATAATTGCAAGGCTAAGCTTCTTCCTCTTATTTCTTACTTTTTTAAATGGATTGCTCAAGTCATATTTTATTACATTATTATTTTTCATATAAATATCTTGATTTGTATTATATTTAATATACAAGTATACTTTTTTATTCTGTAGTTTTATGTCATATGATAATATTTTATACTGTATATATGTAATATCTATAAACTTTACTAGTGAATTTATATTTCCACTTACTTTTAGATTCATATTATTATTAAAAACAACACTATGTAGTACTAATTTATTTTGTTTTATTATATGTTCAAAATATTCTATAAGTTCTAATTGTGTTCTTTGTTTTTTATATTCTATATTATTAATACTTGTATTTTTAACTGTATAAGATACATTCAGGAAATATATTATACTTATTAGTATAGGAATAAGATACAAATATATTTTTTGTTTAAAATTAATATTCTCAAGATAAATACTAGCTTTCAATTTCAATCTCCAAAACATAAATTTTACCATCAAGATAAATATTTTTTATTTTTATTTTATTTTTATAATATTGCAAAAACTTATCAATTGACTTCTTGCTTTTAGAAGATATTTGTATATAGTAATTATCTTGATACTTTAGTTTTAATATTTTTAACTTATTTTGGTTACATAACTTTATTATATCAAACAAAATATTTTTATTATTTTTATATATTATTTCTGTGTGTACTTTATTATTTTGATTATTTTGTATATTATTATAATATATTGACGCACTTAACACTATAGATAAATATACTATAAAATAAATCATAAAATTTGATTTTCTCTTTTTATTAAATACCAAATATTTGCTATATTTATTTTCTTGAAACTTTTTTTCGTACATATTAATTTTATTTTGGTTTATTATATTTATATTATCTATGTTGATTTTATACTTATATTTAATAAAAGACAATATATCATCTATGGCATAATTTTTATTTTCTTTAAAAAAATATAAATTCGTATTCTTATATACTACAAAATAATCACTAGTAATAAACAAATCAATACTTAATAAATCTTTAGTATATAATTCTTTGAAAATATCTGCTTGTGTTATGATATATTGTTTAGAGGTATTTATAATATATATTTCATATATACTACATTCTTCTATATAATAATAAAATATTTTATCATCTATATCTAAGATTGTGTCATTTGTTTGTAGTGAAGTTGTAAGAAAATTGTATAAATTTGGTGGCTGAATTTTTTCAGCCGTTTGTATTGTGAGGTTTTTACATATGAGCGGTGATATAATTTCTATATCAATCGAAGTCATATCCTAGCTCTTTTAATGAAGTTTTATTTTTACTCCATCCTTTTTTAACAGAAACAAATAGTTCAAGATATACTTTTTTATATGCTATTTTTTCTATTTTCTTTCTAGCATTAAGACCTATTCTTTTAATAGCCTCTCCACCTTTTCCTATTATCATACCTTTTTGAGTGGCTTTTTCTACTACTATAGTGGCTTTGATAACTTCAACATTTGGTTTTTCTTCTACTTTATCTATCATAACATCAGCTTCATATGGTATTTCATCACTGATGTTATCAAATACAGATTCTCTTATAAACTCTCTATATATTTCTCTCATATGAGTAGTAGTAAGTATTTCAGTATCATAAAGGTATGGTGAAACTGGAAGATGCTTTACAACTTCATTTAAAAGTTGAGCTTGTTTTGTACCCTTTTTAAGTGACATTGGAATAAGTGATTCATATTTATCACTATGTTTTTTATATTCTTCTATCTTATCATGTACTTCTTGTGCTGTTACAAAATCTGTTTTAGTAAGAAGTAAAATATGTTTTGTATTTTTAGTATTAAGATCTAAAAATTTCTCATAATGAATCACTTTATCAGTAACAGGTGCTAGAAATAATATCAAATCACAATCACCCATTGCTTTTAAAGCTTCTTCTAGCATAAACTGATTAATTAGTTTTTCTTGCTTATGAAGACCTGGAGTATCTACAAATATAATCTGGTCATCTTCATGCATTACTATAGTGTTTGATCTCTTTCTTGTAGCATTTGCTTTATGTGAAACCATATTTATTTTTTCACCTACAAGCCAATTTAGAAGAGAACTCTTCCCCGCATTTGGTCTACCTATAGCACTTACATAACCACATTTATTCATATATTTCCTTTTATTTGTTGTATTTTTATTATTTATTTTATCTTATTTGTACTTAGACTTTAATTCTTCCCATAATATTCCTACATATTCATGTATTGCCATTTCTGATTTTCTTATACTATGTCCACTTGTTAATGTATATACTTTATCTGTATCTTTTACCCAATATG
>Ga0256826_1002332_pt1 | contig 11599 bp, 13 predicted proteins | sample CV79metaG_FD_185975 | JGI IMG/M metagenome (GOLD analysis project Ga0256826, IMG submission 185975) | Hydrothermal vent microbial communities from East Pacific Rise, Pacific Ocean - CV79 | ecosystem: Environmental > Aquatic > Marine > Hydrothermal vents | place: Pacific Ocean: East Pacific Rise... | reverse complement strand
AAAAATCCAACCCCTCTAAAGAGCAGTTTTAGAATTCTATTTTTTGAGTTTAGTGGGATTAATACAGATGGAGGAATGGAGAAGATATATAGTGGATTTAGAGATAATGTCAAATTCTCAATCCATAAATATTTTACAAATTACAACTATGGTAATCACTTAACCACATTAGATAAAATTGATACACCTCTAGGTTTAATAAAATACTTTTTTGGAATGGTAACCGATGATAAAATCTATATTTTAATAGATGAATATGACCAGTTTGCCAATGCAATTTTAGCCCACAGTATGCAAGATTTTCTAAAAATAGTGGGCAAAGGTGGATTTGTAAGAAGCTTTTACGAGGTAATCAAAGGGGCAACAGGAACAGGAACGGTTCAAAAGATGTTTATTACAGGGGTCACACCAATTACCCTTGATAGTTTAAGCAGTGGGTTTAATATTGTCTCTAATATCTCAAATCGTGAAACATTTAACGCAATGGCAGGGTTTACCCAAAAAGAGGCTCTATACTCGTTAGAGAAGTCTATTTTTAGTAGATGTAAAAAGGTTAACCAAGAGGAGCTTTTAGCCAAAGTAAAAAAGTGGTACAACGGTTATTTGTTTAATGAAGAGTCCACAAGCCGAATCTATAATGCGACACTTTTAAACTATTTTATCTCTAACTTTAACTATAAAAAGTGTCAAATCCCAAAAAAAATGTTAGACAGCAATGTGGCAAGTGACTATAAAGCGATTATGAAGCTCTTTAATATTGGAGATAGCAATAGAAACTATAAAATTTTAGAGCAACTCATCGAAGATAATGCCGTAACAGGCGAGATAAAAGATAGATACGATTTAAACCAAGAGTTTAGCAGAGATGACTTTATTACTCTTATCTATTCGATGGGTTTTATAACTATAAAAGAGGAGAGCTTTGGAGGGGAATTTGTCTTTGAGATACCCAACTATGTTATCAAGATGCTCTATTTTAACTACTTTGCGATTGAGCTGAAAAATAGAAACAGTTTGGTTATAAATTCAGATATGAAATCCCTAATAAGAGCCTTAGCAATGGGCGATATTGAACCCTTTGCAGAGCAACTAAATGAAGTAATCAAAACCCTATCTAACCGTGACCACTACGGTTTTAAAGAGAAACATTTTCAGGTTATTACCTTAGCACTTTTAAGCTTTGCAGATTTTTATTTTATAGACTCCCAACCCGAACTAAACAATAAATATCCTGATATTATGCTCATAGGTAGAGATGAAAAAGTACCAAACAACTACCTATTTGAACTAAAATGGATGAAGAGTGGAGATAACTATAACAGCGTTAAAAAAGAGGGTCTAAAACAGATAGAGGGGTATATGAAACTTGATAAAGTAAAAGCTGTTCCTAAACTTAGAAGCTTTTTAGTCATTGGCTCTAAGGATGGGGTGGAGTTTGTAGAAGTAACTTAAGTCATTGGCATTGTGAAAACAGCACCCTACCATTTTTGCTGATTTTATTGATATTTCATAACATAAATTTAAGTACAAAATGAGCATAAAACAACTTCAATTGTATCAAGAGTTCAGGATAAAATTAGAGGAGTTATTCAGAGATTTTAAAAAGAGAGACTAAGTTTTAATTTAGTCCTAACATAGAAATTATAAAGGGAGGAAGAATAATGAATTCAGGGAGATTTCATTGACAATACAAAGCCACACTACAAGCTGTCTAGCATATGTTAATTTTTTCTTTCTATGTTAGGCTTAAACGTATTATAATCAAATTCTGTGTACTCTATGTGTAGCAAATATTCACATTTAATAATATGATACAATACTGCAAAAAAGAGTACTAAAAAGGATTAACGTGAATGGTACAAAAAGAGCCGATATAAAATCAGGAAAAACAGTGCATATTGTTTTAAAAGAAGACCAAGATACAGGGTATTTAACATGGGGTGTGGTTCGAGATATCTTAACCAAGTCTCCTAAACATCCTCATGGAATTAAAGTACGATTAATGTCGGGCGAAGTTGGACGAGTTAAAGAAATTTTAGACTAAAATACATTTATAAAAATAAATCTATTGGATACACAATCGAACCTCTATATAAAAGCACCATAGAAAGAACCATTAACTGCCCACAGTGTGGAGACAAGCTTGATATTCACTTTAAATGGACAAAGCTTATCGCTTGTCCTTCTTGTAAATCTTCTATCTTTTTAGAAGATGATGGTTCTCTTAATATTGGAGAAGCTTCGTCACTGAGTCCAGAACCCTCTCTCCTTCAGCTGAATACCCCTATTCAAATTGACCATAAAGATTTTTTACCCATAGGAAAAATTCGCTATTCGTATGGACGAGGATTTTGGGAAGAGTGGTTCTTACAAGATAACCAGAACCAAGATTTTTGGCTAAGTATTGATGAGGGTGACTTTGTACTGCAACAAAAATCAGATATTACTCTACCATTTAAAAATCCTTTGGCTGTAAGTGTAGGAAGAAAATATGGTAAATACATTGTTAGTGAGAAAGGGACAGGGAAATGCGTTGGCTTTGAAGGGGAACTACCAGAAAAACTAAAAATAGGCGAATCTCACATTTATCTACATCTCAGTGAAGGGAGAGGAAAACTTTTGACCCTAGAGAGTACAGGCACAAAAACCCAAACCTTTACGGGGCAATGGATAGACCCCTTAACCATTAAAAGTCTCTACTCATGAGTAAAATTTACAGTATAAAATGTTCTAACTGTTCTGCCCCACTTAGCCTTATGGGTGGTGGACGAGTCCAAACCGTTACTTGTGCTTATTGTAAATCGGTACTCGATTTAAATGACAACTATAAAGTACTCTCTAATTTCAAAAAGTATCAAGAAGAAAACAAGCTTCCTTTTGAGATTGGAATGAAGGGAACACTCAAAAGCATAGAGTACACTATTATTGGAAGAGTAACCTACAGAGAAGTTGAACCCCCTTTTTCAGAGTGGAGTGACTTTTTACTTTTTTCTCCACTCTATGGCTATGCCTACCTTACCTATGAAGAGGGGCATCTTATTTATAGCCAAAGAGACCGATATTTCCCCAATATTGAATGGAATGAGATTACAGCTAAATACCTAATTCATGTAAATGATAAAAAATTTGAACCCTATGACCACTACAGTGCAAAAGTTGTCTATGCCGAGGGCGAGCTGACATGGGTGGCTAAAAAGGGCGACAATACCTCTTTTATAGATTTAATTGCTCCTCCTTTTGGAATTAGTGCTGAAAAAACTAAAGATGAAATTGAATTTTATAAGACAGAGTATTTAGAAGCTTCTATGGTTTACGATGCCTTTAGTATAGAAGAAGATAAACGTATTTTTAATGATGAGTTTCATCCTCTAAAACCGTTTAATAGACCTATTCTTAAGTCTTTATCAAAAATTTCTTTTTGGGTTATGATTATTATAGCACTTCTCTTTTTGGGAATAGGGTTCGATGGATTAGGAAGAACGATTAAAACATTTAATGCAGACAACAGCAAAGTTTATCAAGAGAAATTTATACTAACCTCTAATACCTACCTAAGCTCATTAAAGCTTCGTTCAAGTAGCCATAAAACATTGAGTAATTTTACGGTACAAATTTATAAAAAGAAACATCTAATCTTCTCGTTAAATGGGAAAAACGCCTATCGTTTCCAAGAGAGTTCCACAGCAGTAGAGACCACCTTTAACCAATGGGATAAGGATGCTAAAGCTGTTAATATTTATCTAAAGCTCAACGCCTTAGGAGAGTACACAATTACGGTTAAACCTATAGATAACGCACTTAGTTCAAACATTAAGATTACAATTTATGAACAAGATGCACGACTAAACTATTTTCAACTGTTTTTTCTCCTCTTACTTATTAGCTTCTTTATGTATAAGTTTTTTAAATCACGCTATCAAAGCAAATTAGAAAATGAACGAGGTATCTATTATGACTAGGGAGAAACAATGGCAAAATTCATAATACTCTTCTTCTTTACGATGAGTTTAGGAGTTAGCTATTTAACCTACAATGGTATCGGTCAAGAGACCATCAAGACCATCGAACATGAAACCATCCGTTCAAACTCTTCACATCGAAGTAGTAGTAGTTGGGGGGGAAGTAGTTCAAGTTATAACTCCAGCTCTTATGGATATGGAAAATAAATTTTAAAGGAAATATACAATGGAATCATTTCAATTCGCAGGTGCAATTTCGGCACTTATCTACGCAGGACTCGGTATTGCTGTCTTTTTTTTGGTACTGAGCCTCATTGAAGTAGGAACACAATACTCTGTTAACAAAAAAATAGCCCAAGAGGGAAATATAGCTTTAGCTATTGTATTAGGCTCTATCATCATCTCTTTAGGGATGATTATCTCTTCAGCCATTCGATAATGTCAACAGCTGTTAATAACCGAACCAAAGAGGTAGCCTTACTCTTTGGAACATTTCTTATTGCTATTTGTGGGCTTATCTATGAACTTTTAGAAGGAACATTATCTTCTTATCTATTGGGCGATTCTATTTACCACTTTTCACTGGTTATTGGGCTTTTTATGTCTTCTATGGGAATTGGTGCATGGCTCTCTAGGTTTATAGAACATCACTTAGAGAGAGCCTTTGTACAACTGCAACTGACCATCGCTTTGCTTGGTGGTTTTTCAGCATTTATGCTCTTTTTTGCCTTTGCCTATATTGACAATTACTCTGCTTTTTTATACCTTATAACCATTTCACTAGGAACCATGCTCGGTATCGAAATTCCTCTGATTATTAGAATATTAAAAGAGAGCTTTTCACTCAAAACAAATATTTCTAATGTCTTTACCGTTGACTACATTGGTGCATTGTTTGCATCACTTCTGTTTCCTTTGGTTTTAGTTCCACAACTCGGACTCATGCAGACCTCTTTTTTGTTTGGCATGGTCAACCTTTTTGTCGGTTCATTGGCATGGTACATCTTTAAAGAGTTTCTTGAAAAGCGTTATATACTCTATATTTTTAGCGTTTTTGTCATTCTATTACTAGGCTTTTGGCAATCGAATCAACTAACAAGCATGATAGAAAACAGACTCTATCGAAACAATATTATCTACTCTGAGCAGACCCCTTATCAAAAAATTATTGTCACAGCCAATCATGGACGAGTGCAGTTTTATATTAATGGGTCAATTCAATTTGACAGCATTGATGAACACCGTTATCATGAGTCCTTGGTACACCCTGTCATGATGACTGCCAAAGCCCATGAGAACATTTTAATCATTGGTGGAGGCGACGGAATGGCTCTTCGTGAAGTGTTAAAATATGAGAAAGTCAACAACATTACTTTGGTAGATTTAGACCCTGCCATAACCACCCTGTTCAAAGAGAACCCAACACTAAGTAAACTAAATGACAATGCCTATAACAACAGTAAAGTAACCGTTGTCAACCAAGATGCTTGGAAATTTATCGAAAACTCTAAGCTACTCTACGATGTTATTATCTTAGATTTACCTGACCCAAACAATATCTCTTTAAGTCGTCTATATAGTCAAACTTTTTACCAACTTTTAAAAAGTAAACTCTCAAAATCTGGAGCAATGGTTACTCAAGCTTCTTCGCCTATGTTTTCGCGTAAAGCCTTTTGGTCAATCAAAAAGACCATGCAAAGCACCAAGCTTTACACCCAAGCCTACCATACTTATATTCCAAGTTTTGGAGAGTGGGGCTTTGTTCTTGCTTCCCATTTTCCTATAGATTTTAAAAAGAAAGAGCCTCTACACAATTTAAAATATCTAAATAAAGAAGTAATGAACAAAATGACCATTTTTGCAAAAGATATAGAGGAGCTTAAAGTAGAAAGCAATAAACTGAGCAATCATAAACTGATATACTATTACAATGAAGGTTGGGAAAAGTGGTATGAGTAATCTCTTTATAAAAAAGCTATAATTTCAAATACAAAAAAGGAAAAAAATGGGAACACAATTTTTATTATCACTTATCGGTGGAGGAGTTGCAGGAACTGGGCTACTTTTTTTCATAGGGAAATATGCCTATAAATGGTACAAAAAAGAGCCTATCGTAATTACAGGAGAACTTGTAGCAATCATCTCTATTTTAATTGTTACAGGTGTTGTCTCTGCCTATGAATTAGCACAAGCCTCATATCATATAGCCAAAGAGGGCATACACTATATACAAAAAAATTCAGATAATGACAACTAAAAAGAACTGTTACTACTAAAAGAGAAATAATGAAAACTCCCTACTTCATACTACACCAAGCAAAACTAGAAAGAAATCTAGCTAAACTACAAGAGATAGAGAAACAGAGTGGAGTCAAAATACTTCATACGGTTAAGAGTTTTAATCAAGAGTCTGTATTACCTTTAATCGCTTCTAGGCTTTCAGGGATGAGTATAGGAAATATAAATGAGCTTACAATGGCTCAAAAAGCAAATGCTCAACATATTCACATGTATGCTCCTGCTTATAAAAAAGAGGAGTTGGTAGAGATTATAGATAAGGTCTCGACACTCTCTTTTAACTCTCTGTCTCAATGGGAATCTTTACATAAGTTGACAACAAAAACCTCTATGGGTTTACGGATTAATCCTCGACTTCATCTGCCCATTCCAAACCACTGTAACCCCAATTTAGACTACTCTCGTTTGGGGGTTGAATACTTGGAATTTATTGAGTTTTTTAACAGTAATTTTAACAATTTTGACAAGCTAGAAGGCTTACATTTTCATGCTCTTTTTCAAAGTTTAGAAATGGGGACGATACTTCTTCTTGACCATATTTTAGAGCATTATCAAACGATATTACCTCAATTAAAATGGATTAACTTAGGAGGGGGTCATGAATTCACATCAGATAACTTTTCTGTGAATAACTTTAATAAAGCTGTGAAAAACTTTCAAAACTTATACCCTAAGATTCAACTCTACTTTGAACCTGGGGAAGCCGTAACTAAGGGGTGTGGAGAGTTTATTTCAACGGTATTAGATGTTATTCACATTGCAGGAGTGAATGTTGTGATATTGGACACTTCTACAGAGACCCATTTACTGGATGTTGCCATTGTAAACCAACGTTTAAAGGTCAAAGGAACACAGAGCGAATCAACTCCTTATTTTTATGAGCTTTCAGGAAATTCTTGTATTCAAGGAGACCTAATTGGAGAGTATTTTTTTCAAGAGCCTTTATCGGTGGGAGATACCGTTATCTTTGAAGACATGATGGGCTACAGTATGGTTAAAATGACTGAATTTAATGGTATTAAAAAAGCATCATTTCTACTTGAGTAATTTACTTAGCAATCTTTAAAACTTCTGAAAAAGTCCTTTAATCTTATCTTTTACGGTAGAGCTAATGGGGGCTGTTTTTACTTCATCTCTATCGTACCCATATCTCTTAAAAAACTCCAAGGGCTTGGCTGTGCTAATCACTCTTATATTTTTAAATTGATAGACAAACTTTTTATCTCGATAGCTAATATCAAGCAAGGTATCACAATCTCTCTTATCGGTTAGTAGTGATTTACCTAAGAGTTTATGATATTTTGACTCTTTTACAGGTACAAGGTAGAAATTTTTCCAACCTTTTTGGGTAGCTGTGTAGATGGCTTTTTGTTGGTCTATGGTTAGGCGATTTTTTAGTTTGTGTTCCCAATATATTAGGTTATTTTTGGTGTATTTTATCTTCTTTTTATCGCAATACTCTTGCCATTTATCAAAAATTGTAGGTTGAGAAGGCTTTGGTTTTGGGGTAATTTCTTTTGTTGGTTCATCTTTTTTAGTGGATAATTCTTTGGACTCTTTAGACTCTTGGCTATCATTACAATTTCCAAGAATCTTGCCAATTTTATTCTTGGTGTATATAAAAAAAAGATGAACATAGTAGTATTTTCGTGTCTGAACCACCTCTATTAACTCCATCTCTTTGAGTATTCTCTTAACTCTTTTTACTCTATCAATTGCCCAATTCATCCCTTTTCTTGTAAAATCATCAGTTACAAGGGGTTGATTTGTCTTTTGGAGTTGAGCATGATAAAGATAAAAGCTATACAAAGCTAAAAGGTTAGCATAATCTTTGCCATGCTTTAAGAACTTTTGCAAAAGATGAGGATGAATAATAATTGGGTTTTCTATAGGTTCGAGTTCCATTTTTTATGCCTTATATTTTTTATATTTGGCATTGTAGTAATAATATCCTTAATTTTTTATTATTAATGGCTATATTATCTTTATTTTCTACTAAACTCAATTAATGTTCTTATATTATCTTTTATTTTTTTTATTTCTATTTTTTCTTTTTCAAATTCTAAAGTCTTTAAATAAAGTTCAATAGCTTTTTTTAGTTGTAAAGTTATTCTATTTTCAGAAACAGATTTTCTTAAAGTACTCTCGCTATACCCAATCTCTGCACCCAATTCTTTATAAGTCAATCCCAACTCTTTAGAAACGCGTTTAACCAAATGTATCTCTTTCTCTTCCAAAATACTCACTCCTTTTTACTAAGATTATAGCAAAATCTCCCCTTTTCTTAAGAGAGTTTTTAAGTATCCTTCTTTTTACAAGGTAAAGATTTAAAGTATAAGGCTGTTTTTTTAGGCGTAGTGGTTTTTGGGCTTGTAAAATGGGTTATTTTTTAGGTAAAGATTAGGCTAATTTAGTTAAAATCTACCTATCAAGAGTCAGCAACGTCTCTTTGAAGCTTTTCTTAAGTTTTGCGAAATGCCTATATTTCGGGCTTTTAACATTTTACTGTTAAGTGATTCAGCTTATTTTAAGCTAATTATTTTTGCCTCATTTGATAGAAAAGCCCTAAATTATGGGTTTTGCTAGCTATTTTAACATTGCCCTTATAGGGTTTGAAACTTATAGTTACAAAAAGTAACTCTAGATTAAAAAACATCATTTTAACATTGCCCTTATAGGGTTTGAAACACACTGGTAAAAGTATGGGTAATAGAACCGTCGCTATTTTAACATTGCCCTTATAGGGTTTGAAACAGGTTGCTCCGACTGTATCGTTTTGTTGTGCTTTTTATTTTAACATTGCCCTTATAGGGTTTGAAACAGTGAATTTTATAAAAAACGTGGGGTCACTGCGTGGATTTTAACATTGCCCTTATAGGGTTTGAAACTTTTAAGTTTATTATGATATTTAATATTTTTTATGGTATTTATTTTAACATTGCCCTTATAGGGTTTGAAACAATTAGTAAGAGCATCAGTAACAAGCCCTTCTAAGATTTTAACATTGCCCTTATAGGGTTTGAAACGTAAGATAGTCTATTGGAGTCTTAACGATTTGGGAATTTTAACATTGCCCTTATAGGGTTTGAAACTAGAGATAATTTTCTCACTATTTTCAAACCATGCATCAATTTTAACATTGCCCTTATAGGGTTTGAAACAATATATGGTTGTACTTTTTACGTTTTGATGAGTATATTTTAACATTGCCCTTATAGGGTTTGAAACTTCTGTGACTATCGGTACTGGAGGAGCTGGTCAATAATTTTAACATTGCCCTTATAGGGTTTGAAACAAATCATAAAAAAATATATTGTCTACAGAAGTAAACCATTTTAACATTGCCCTTATAGGGTTTGAAACTAGTTTATTGGATGCTCTTTTGTGTCCGTCTGAAATTTTAACATTGCCCTTATAGGGTTTGAAACTAACAGTATGATTGCTTGTATCTTGACATTCAGAAGGATTTTAACATTGCCCTTATAGGGTTTGAAACTGTACATGAACTTGAAGACGCTTCTTATTATAGGAAATTTTAACATTGCCCTTATAGGGTTTGAAACACATATTTTAATATCAATTAGAATACACAAAATAAATTTTAACATTGCCCTTATAGGGTTTGAAACTATTGTAAGATACAAAGATTTAGGCGATTTAAGCATTTTAACATTGCCCTTATAGGGTTTGAAACAAAAATATGTAACTCTTGTGACTCCTGCACAATAATTTTAACATTGCCCTTATAGGGTTTGAAACGATGGAAATCTAATTAAAATAGAAGATTCTCTATTAGATTTTAACATTGCCCTTATAGGGTTTGAAACCGAATTCTTGCAAAAGAGTTGCGTATAGACACAAATTTTAACATTGCCCTTATAGGGTTTGAAACTTTGATGGATCATAAATAATTCCATCGCCTCGTTTAATTTTAACATTGCCCTTATAGGGTTTGAAACAGCCCCCCAGATAACACATGGGAGCTATTAGATTCTATTTTAACATTGCCCTTATAGGGTTTGAAACGGTAATGTTTCTTTTTTCTGCTTTTATGGGTGGGATTTTAACATTGCCCTTATAGGGTTTGAAACTTCCTCTTCTAATTTCTTTTGTGCTAAGTCTTTGATTTTAACATTGCCCTTATAGGGTTTGAAACGCCACAACAGCCCTTGGTAGTGACCTTGATTCTATTTTAACATTGCCCTTATAGGGTTTGAAACATAGCTTTTTTGACATATTTTTTTCTTACTTTTTTTTATTTTAACATTGCCCTTATAGGGTTTGAAACAATGAAAGTCGTCTAAAACTCATAATGTGAATCTGATTTTAACATTGCCCTTATAGGGTTTGAAACAACTTCCTAAAGCCAAAGAGATAGAATATACTAATTTTAACATTGCCCTTATAGGGTTTGAAACGTCTTGCCACAGCATCTTCGCCATCTTCTTTTTCCATTTTAACATTGCCCTTATAGGGTTTGAAACCAACATGAATACTTTGAAGATTGAGTATGTAGATAATTTTAACATTGCCCTTATAGGGTTTGAAACATAAATCTTCTTTGATTTTATCAACCCTGCCCCATTTTAACATTGCCCTTATAGGGTTTGAAACTGGGTACAGGAAACGCCCAATTTTCGGCTAATGTACATTTTAACATTGCCCTTATAGGGTTTGAAACATGTTCAAAAAAATAGCAGACGACCTAAAGGAGTATTTTAACATTGCCCTTATAGGGTTTGAAACATATAATCTTTTAATTTATCGGGAACTTTTACCATATTTTAACATTGCCCTTATAGGGTTTGAAACCTCGCATTCCATCAACGGCTAAAGGTAAAGTAATGGTCATTTTAACATTGCCCTTATAGGGTTTGAAACATGTTGCATCTAAGTTAAGATCAGGCAATAAAGATTTTAACATTGCCCTTATAGGGTTTGAAACATATGTAGTCAAGGTCGATGCTTCGCATCTCCTAAAGATTTTAACATTGCCCTTATAGGGTTTGAAACTTCCTCTTCCTCAATTTCCTTTGTCTCTTGTTGAGATTTTAACATTGCCCTTATAGGGTTTGAAACATCCTTAGTAAATATATTTATTTTAATTTTATTTCATTTTAACATTGCCCTTATAGGGTTTGAAACACGCAATAGTAGCAATGCTATCAATTGCTGTTACATTTTAACATTGCCCTTATAGGGTTTGAAACTATCTAATGTTTAGCTTCTCAGAGTTTTCAAAATATTTTAACATTGCCCTTATAGGGTTTGAAACAGGTTGGGTTTCAGCGTGGAGAGAGTGGACAATGCCAATGACTTAAGGAATTAATCCCAAAATATCG
>Ga0256826_1002331_pt1 | contig 11602 bp, 10 predicted proteins | sample CV79metaG_FD_185975 | JGI IMG/M metagenome (GOLD analysis project Ga0256826, IMG submission 185975) | Hydrothermal vent microbial communities from East Pacific Rise, Pacific Ocean - CV79 | ecosystem: Environmental > Aquatic > Marine > Hydrothermal vents | place: Pacific Ocean: East Pacific Rise... | reverse complement strand
AAAGCCTTCAAAAGCTCGTATTGGTGTTCTACTCCACTGCCAAACATTCCCAACTACATCATAGATCGCCTTACCGTTTTGTGTTATAAAACTAAACTCATTAACAGGAGATGAACTCCCATAGTGATAAAAATTTAGATTTGCACTACTCTCATGAAAAGAGGGAATATCCTCAATTTTCACTTCATCGTATATAGCTCTGTACTCAGCTTCACTTGGAAGTTGATATATTACTCCATCTTGCAGGCTTTTATAACGACAAAATGCCTCTGCTTCTAAGGCATTAACATCTACAGGCCAATCAAGTGGCATATCTATCTCACAACTAAGTGCCCGATATTTATAAACACCATCTCTCTTTACCCAGAATGTTGGATATTCTACCTTAGTTATGTTTAAAAAGTTTTTACCCTCTTCATCCCAATACTCTTTATTCTCATATCCACCAGCATTTACAAATTCCATAAACTCACCATTACTGACAAGATATTTTGATGCCTTAAATACTTCAACACTCTCTTTATAAACGCCATACTCATTATCCCAACCGTAAAGTTTATGGCTACTATCTACACCTAGTCTTATCTCAGCACTATTTATCTCTAGCATCTCATTTTGAGGTGTTGAGGAGCTCTTAGGGCAGATATTAAAGTACTCAGAATCCTTGATTAGTTCAATAGGCATCTGACGATGAAGGACTAAAGACGTCTCTATATGAATTCGCTCATGTTCTATGCCCATTAGGATTATCCACATTGGAGAGTTCTCACTTATAGGTAAAGAGAGAGGCAGAGTCATGATCAACTCGTCAAGAAGAGCTTTTACCTTAACTCTATACTCTCTAACCTCCTCCACTTTAGGCCAATTGTATCGTGCATTATCCATATCATCCCAAGACATTTCATCAACACCAACAGCAAATATTGATTCAAAACTAGGATTTATTCGCTCACTGATTATCTTCATATTTATAAGTTTATTTATAAAAAAAGTAGCAGTATGTCCGAAATAAAATATCATTGGATGGCGTGTTATCTCTGACTTTTCATAAAAAACTTCATCATCTTTTAAAACTTCAAAAACTCTCTCATATAACTCATATGTGTTGTGAAAGTACTCTTTAATCTCTTGGCGTTTACTCTCAATGTTCTCTCCATCAAGGAGCAGTGAATATTTACTAAGTTTACTCAAAAAAACAGCCTTTAAATTTGTTATAATGATTATATGCAAATTATTCAAAGTAAATTATTAAATCAGTTTATTGGTATAACTCACGGCTTTACAACTAAGAAAAATGGCAACCTAGCTTTTCATGTTGGCGATGATGTTAACAATGTAAATAAAAACCATACACTACTTGCAAGAGAGATGCGCTACAAAAGAGACAAGCTAGTTCATATGAAACAGATTCACTCTAGTATTGTAAAGATTATAGATAATATAGACAACTTTACCAATCCTCCTATATGTGATGCAATGATAACAAACAGTAAAAATACTCCTTTAATGGTTATGGTCGCAGACTGTTCTCCTATTCTCTTTTATGATGCCAAGAGAGACGTTATTGCAGTTGCTCATGCAGGAAGAGCTGGGGCATTTAAAAATATTATTCAAACTGTTATTAGAAGCTTTACAGATGACTTTGATTCTCATCCTAATGATATTGTTGTGAGCATCGGTGCGAGTATAGGTTCATGCTGTTATGAGGTTGGAGAAGATATTTACAGTGAAGCGAAAGAGTTGAACTTGGCATATGCAATAAGTAAACGCCAAGATTCATACTATCTGGATATCTCAAAAATTTTAAAGTCACAACTCATAAATGCCAAGATACTAGAAAACAGTATTGAGTTTAGCAATGAGTGCAGTTGTTGCAAAAATGAGAAGTATTTCTCATATCGTGCTCAAAATATCACAGGTAGATTTGCTGGAGTCATTTTTTTAAATTAATTTATTTATACACTCTATTTAAATTTCATAAAAATATGTCTGGTAGGATTTATCTAACTCTGAGAGTTTTATGTCAAACTGTTCTCTTACTTTTTCTTGTATATCTAACCAAAACGAGTCAAGAACTACACTAGCTCCTGCATTTACGGGGGGAACAAAAAGTTTTCCTTCAACAGCTTCTATAATATCTAAGACATTTATTTCTGATGCATCTTTAGAGAGTCTATACCCACCACCAACACCACGAATACTTACAGCTAGGGAACTTTTTTTTAGAGTTGCTAGTATCTGTTCTAAATAGCCATGTGATATTTGAGTTACTGCAGCTATCTCTCTTATCTGCATCAATTTAGCATTTGGAGAGTTATGCAAAGCATACATAGCAGCAATTGCATAAATTCCTTTAGTGGATATACCAACCATTAAACAAATACTCTTTTATAAAGATGATAAATTTCACAACCAAGACAGTATGAAAATGCCACTTCAAGGAAGATACAAGCTAATAGGACTCCACTAAAGATATAAAAAAGAGCTGTTAAACTAGCTAAATGAGTAACTGTAATTGCTACTAAAAATACCAAACCAAAAAGTGCTGCTAATTTTTTAGGTGCAGCATCTACCTTAATAGTCTGTAACTTAAGTAGCTGCTTTGTTTTTTTTGAGAGCATGAAGAGTAGACTATACTCTTTATTAAAAAAGATTCTTATTATAAAGTCTAAGATTAGAAAAAATACTAAGGCTGAGTTTTGAAATAAGATAAATATAGTAAAAATCATACCTACATAAAAAGCATTAATTCTAGCGATGTTTGAGTCAACTGATATAAGAGAGATTGGACATGATTTGTTATTCATAAGAGATCCTTTAAATATTATTATATCTAATATTAAAGGATTTTTATTTTAAAGTCAAGTAAACTAAGTTGATTACTAAGGATTAGATATTTATAACTTTAGCTAACTGTTCAGGGAGTAAACCTAGAGACTCTTCTACTAACTTAGTATTTCCATGAGTTATAAACTCATCTTCATACTCAAAGCTTGTTAGTTCGATATCTGTTATTTTCTCTTTTGCTAAAAATTCTAAAATAGCAGAACCTACTCCACCCATTTTAGAACTATCAGAAAATATATACCACTTTTTGTGTTTACTGCTCAAATCTTTTAGCATCTCTTCATCAAGCGGTTTAACAAAGCGCAAATCTAAAATACTTACTTCATTATCTAGAAGTAGTGAGGTCTCATAAGCACGGCCAACACCATTACCATACCCAATAAGTAGTGTGTCCCCTTCATTAGATTCAAGCAGTTGAGACTTTGCAAGTTCAAACTTTGTTGACTCTGGTAGTTGTGTTGGAGTAAATGAACCTCTTGGATAACGAAGTGAACATGGATGTGCATACTCTGCTGCAAACGCCATAGCCTGATGAAAACTCTTCTCATCACGAGGTGCAAAAAGTGTCATATTTGGGATAGCTCGAAGAAAAGATATATCAAAAACACCCTGATGAGTCTCACCATCTTCTCCAACTATTCCAGCACGATCAAGAGCAAATACTACTGGTAAATCCATCAAACAAGTATCGTGAATAACCTGATCGAAACCACGCTGTAAAAATGTCGAGTATATTGTACAAAAAGGTTTAAAACCCTCTTTAGCAAGAGCAGACATTGAAGTTACTGCATGCTGTTCAGCAATAGCAACATCCCAAAATCTATTTGGATATTTTTCAAGTAGTTCACTAAGCCCTGTTCCACTTGGCATAGCAGCTGTTGCTCCAACAATTTTATCATTTTTTTCTGCTAAATTAAGTAGGCAATCTGTATATATCTGTGTTGCACTTTTAGTTGTAGATTTTTTAAAGCTGCTTCCATCACTAAGATCAAAAGGACCAACACCATGCCATTTTTCCTCTTTCCCTTCAGCGATATCATACCCCTTACCCTTAGTTGTTTGACAGTGAATTATTACAGGACGCTCTAACTTTCGAGCCGTTTGTAATATATCAATAAGTTGTTCTAGATTATGTCCATCAACAGGACCAATATAGTTTATTCCCATCTCTTCAAACATAATGCCTGGTGTTATAAGTTTAAGACCCTCTTCCATGCGTTTAGCAATGTAATGAGCACCCTCTCCAAAGTTATCTACAAAACTCTCTGTAGTCTTTTTAAAACGCTGATAAAAAGGAGAGGCCATCGCGGAACTAAGCATTCTACTAAGAGCACCTATCGGTTTTGCTATACTCATTTCATTGTCATTAAGGATAATTATCATAGGATACTTTCTATCACCTAACTCATTAAGTGCTTCATAAACCATACCTGCAGTCATAGAACCATCACCAATCATAACAACAGGAATACGACTCTCTTGCTCACCGTTAATATCAATAGCTTTTGCCGCACCAACTCCTAAAGAGATAGAAGTTGAGCTATGTCCTGCTACAAAATAGTCATCATCACTCTCACTTGGTTTTGTATATCCACACATACCATTAAACTGACGAAGTGTATCAAACTCATCCCATCGATCTGTCAGAAGTTTATGGGCATAAGACTGATGACTTACATCAAAAATAAATGGATCCTTTTTAGAATCAAATACTTTATGCATAGCGACAATAAGTTCTGTCGCTCCTAAAGTTGAACTTAAATGTCCACCATTTTTACTAACTACTCGAAGTATCTCTGTCCGTATGTCTTGGCATACATCTTCTAACTCTTCGATACTTTTATTTTTAATATTCATATATTTTACTCACTTAGTGCTGCTTGCTTTACTCTTTGAAATCTTTTACTTATTTGGGCATCAATATTACCAGCATCGCTCATAATTATCACTCCACCTTCACTCACTGCACTATCAGACACTATACTTATGTGTTCTAACTTTCCAATATGTTCAGAGATAGCTCCATGATTTGCCGGATTTACCTTGAGAGTTACTTGTGATGCACTCTGCAACTCTTTTAACAACTCATCTGATAAAACTTTAGCTACCTCATTTGAACTTTGACTCAACTCTATTTTTACTACTTCCTCAGAGATATCTAAAGCTGCACTAATAAGCCCTGCTTTTATACCCTCTAATGCATTCTCAAACTCTTTTGCACTCTCTTCAAGTTTTCCTACTGAAGCTGCGAAAAGATCTACACTATTTGATGCTATATTATCAGCATCTGCAATAGCTTTGGCCACACCAGCTTCAATACCTTCTCCAAAGGCTTCCTCTTTAGCTTTTACTAAAGCTTTTTCATACTCTTCTTCCTTACTCTCTAACTTCATTTGAAGTTTTATAAAGTTTGAAGACATTTCATCCGTTTTTTGCATCAAAGATTCAATAAGAGACTCTTTAGAACTGGAACTCAAAGCACTTGAATCCACATCTGTTACTCTAGCTCTTGGATTATTCTCTTCTGTAAAAGATGGAGACTGGTCAAGTACACTTTTTGAAATAGGTTCAGAAACACTTCCTATTGATTTAAATTGATATTTATCAACATTATGTTTTTCTAATCTTTCTCTTGAAATTACGGTTGCCATTATTCTATCATCTCTTCAGTTGAACCCATCTGGATTGTTCCAGCTTCTGATAGACCATTTACTACTTCAACAATTTTACGTTGTGCAGTTTCAACATCTTTCATCTTAACAGCACCAAGGAACTGCATCTCCTCTTCAAATGCATCACGAGCACGCTCACTCATAGCAGAGAAGAACTTCTCTTTTAACTCTTCTGGAGAAGATTTAAGTGCAAGCATTAGTTCTGCTTTATCAACAGCTTTAAGTGTTTCAGTTATGGCTGTTTTATCTAGACTCACCATATCTTCAAATGTAAACATCATCTCTTTAATGAGTGTTGCAAGCTCTTCATCAACTTGTTCAATATTGGCTAAAGTTGCCTTAGAACTTTTTGCACCTAAACGGTTAAATACATCAGCAACTGCGCGAGGTCCACCAACTTCAACTTTATAAGAAGCAAGAGATTCTAGTTTAGACTCTAATACTGCAGATACACGCTTAATAACTGAAGGAGAGATATCTCCAAGTCTTGCCATACGCATAGCAACTTCACTACGTAAATCATCAGGGAAGAACTGCAGTGTATCAGCGGCTTCAGTGGCATCCATATGTGCAAGTATCAGAGCAATTGTTTGAGGGTGCTCATGCTGAATAAAGTCTGAAAGTTGCTGTGGCTTAATTTTAGAAAGATAGGAAAAATTTTGAGTGTTTTGCATATTTTTACTTAACTTATCAAGAACTTTTTTAGCCTCTTCTGGTCCAAGTGTACGGTATAGTAACTCTCTTGCATACTCCATACCACCAGCTGTAAGATACTGACCAGATTGAAAAATAGCATGAAACTCTTCAAGTATAGCTGTTGCTACACCTCTATCTACTGTAGTATTTTGAGCAATATATTTAGAGATTTCAGTAATGGATTCTACACTCATAGATGAAAAAATTCCAGCTGTACTATCTTCACCTAACTGAAGAAGAAGAATCGCTATCTTTTCAGGCATACTCATCTCATCAAATATTGCTTGCTGTTGTTGATTTAAATTTGACATACATTATCCTCTTATGCTGGTGTTCTTGGAAGATTAGACTCAGCTTCTTCACTTAAAAGTGCTTGAAGAAGAGATGCTATATCTTCAGGTGCATCTTCAGCCATGCCTCTAACTTTATCGAGGATAACTTCATATTTAAGACCCTCTTCATCAAAGTTATCACCAACTCCAAGTTGATCTTCTACTTTTTTACGCATCTGTTGAACTTTTTCTACTAAATCTTCATCTTCATCATCTTCAACATCAAGAACTGGAGTAGCTAAATCTTCATCTTCACGTGAAATTTCAAGCATCTTATCTGCAAATGGAGAGATAACTTTTTTGTAAAGAATAAGAAGAAGGAGTAGTACAAATAGATACTTAAATGCTCCAGAAAATGGTGCTAAATATGTTTCTATAAATATCCTACTCTCTGTTACACCATCTATACCTGGTTCGGTCTTACTTCTATCAAACTGAAGGTTAACAACACTTATCTGATCACCTCTACCTTCATTTATTCCTATAGAGCGACTCACTAATGATGTTAAAGCATTAATATCTGTCTCATTTAAAGCCATATACTCGACATCTGATGTCGATTCACCAGCTTCATCAAGTTTTATCTTATACTTTCCATCAACTACAACAGCCGCTGTGATTCGTTTTATACGTGCAAATTGACTCTTTGTAGTACTTACTGTCTTGCCCACTTCATAGTTCGTAGTCCCTGTATTTTTTTCATATTTTTCACTTACTTGATTACTTTGTAAACCTTGAACCGGACCGATATTACTCACTGTTCCTGGTACACCACCAACCTGTTGGGGTGAACCACCTTCTCGTTTCTCTTCGCTTACTTGCTCACTTCTTACTACATTTTCAGGGTCGTATGTTTCACTTGTAGAGTTTTTTATAGAAAAGTCAAACTCTATTGTAACTTGTGCAACAACTTTATCACTTCCACCAACAAAAGGTGAAATTACTTCAAGAATTTTCCGTTGTCTTTTCTTCTCTTCTTTAACTTTATATCGTTGCTGTACAGCTGAAAGTTCACCCATCTGGGCCATCTCATCTTCATCACCAAGAGTATTTCCATCACTACTTACAAGCATGACATTTGAAGATGTAAGTTTAGGAACAGCAGCTGACACAAGGTTCTTAATACCACGAATCTGTTTCGATGAGAGGTTTCTTCCCTCTATCATTTCCACCATCACTGAAGCAGTTGGATCAACCTGTTTTGCAACAAAAAGTGTCTCTTTTGGAAGTGCCAAACTAACAGTAGCACGCTCAATTGGAGAGAGTGCATTTATAGTTCGAGAGAGTTCACCTTCCAATGCACGAAGATGCTTAATCTTTTGATCAAAAGATGTGGCACCAAACTCTTGTTTATCAAAGAGCTCAAATCCAACACCACTATCTTTTGGTATACCAAGAGAGGCAATATTAATACGTTCTTTATAAACAACATTTTTAGGAACTTTAATAACATTATCTTCTGCTATTTCGTAAGGTACATTATCTTTTTCAAGCTGTGCTACAACTTTTGCAGCATCTGAAGAACTTAAAGAATCAAAAAGAACTTCATATTTACTTTTTTCATTCTTTGCAGCTGTAAAAACTACTAAAAATATTAAAAATCCAACTATACCAACAATTGCACCAGCAATAATCATTTTCTGCTGTTTGGTTAGTTTTGCATAAACAACAACAAGTTGTGAAAAAAGTACTTTAAAATCCATTAATTTTCCGTCTTAAATTTATAATAGTGTAGATGTAAGTTCGAAAAAGCGATCATTTTGCTCTTTCTTTCCAACTGTCACACGAATCGCATTCATGCCATAACCACTTAAGTCTCTAACAATCATCCCTTTTTTAAGTAATGAGTCTGCTAAGATAGTGGAATTTTGCCCATTTGTGAAGCATAATGTTACAAAATTTGTATAACTCTCAATTATATCTATTTTTTGTTCTTTTGCAAACTCTTTAAAACGATTCATCTGCTCAAAATTTAAAGCGATACAATTGTTTACAAACTCTTCATCTTCTACTGCGACTGAAGCTGCTTCAAGAGTAAGTGTAGTAATATTAAAAGGTGGTCTTAATTTATATAACTCTTTAATAATTTTAGGGCTTGATATACCATACCCAACTCTCATTCCACCTAGACCATAAGCCTTTGAAAATGTACCAAGGTATATTACATTTTCATAAAGTTCTATCAACTTACTTGGAGACACTGCCTTAGTTTTATCTTTATAGGCTGCATACTCCATGTATGCCCCATCAACAACCACTAAAGTATTTGAATCTATTTTTTCTATAAATGCCATCATAGACTTAGTATCTATAGCATCACCAGTTGGGTTGTTCGGAGTACAGAGAAAAATAATATCAGGTTTTTCACTCTTGTACAGTTCGTAAAATTCATCTAGATCATGAACTTGTGATGCTGTTCTAATAACCTCTGCACCTATATGTTTTGCATAGATTTCATACATTGCAAACGTCACACTATTCATAAGAATTTTTGAACTTGAATCTGCTTTAGCATGCATAATAAACTCAATTACTTGATCACTACCACTTCCAATAATCAAATTTTCATCTTTGACCTCAAAACGATTTTGCAGTGCATTTTTAAGTTTTGTCATACTATCATCAGGATATAGAGCCATATTTGCCACTATATCAACGACTGCTTTTTGAACTTTTGGTGAGCATCCATAAGGGTTCTCATTTGATGCTAATTTTACTATCTCTGATGGTTTAATACCAAATTCACGAACTACAAGTTCTATTGGTTTTCCAGCCTCATATATTTTTATATTTTCTAATTTTTTATTAAATTTCAAACTTCTACCCCTCACCCTTCACATAAGATCCAAGCCATTTACTGCTATCCATTATTTACCCCTCACCCTTCACATAAGATCCAAGCCATGTAACTTCACCTTCATGCTTTTTTAATACTTTTTGAATTTTTTCATCATCTATATGACCAAAGAAATCTATATAAAACCAGTAGTCAAACCCACCATCTTTATCTTTTGATGGACGTGACTCGATTTTAGAAAGATTTATCTTCTGCGCATCAAAATCTTGCAAGAAATGCACTAAGGCACCTGCTTCTACTGCATCATGAAGACGTACTAGTATAGATGTTTTATCATCACCGCTAACTCCATTTTTAAAGTCACTTAAAATGACAAAACGAGTTGCATTATCATGTTCATCTTCGATATTCTCAAACATAGTAGGAACACCATAAAGTTTTGCAGCTATATGAGAGCATATTGCCGCTGCAGACTCATCTTCAGCTGCTAGTATTGCTGCTTTTGCTGTTGATTCTACAGGGATAAGCTCAATATCATTAAGACCATGCTCACTTAGGAACTCTCTACACTGACCAAAACCTTTATCTTTTGAATAAATTTTTGTAACATCCTCTAGTTGATGTGCCTTAGTTGCAAAAGAGACATGAATAGGCATGTAGAGTTCAGCAACTATTTTTACAGAACTTTTTGCAAGAAGATCTAGTGTCTCGCCCACAATTCCATCACGAGAATTTTCAATAGGAACTACACCAAACTTAGCACGTTTTGACTCTAATGTTTTAAATACTGTTTCGATTGAGTTAAGTGAGAGGTAGTCACTCATAGCACCAAAACGACTCTCAGCTGCTTGATGAGTAAAGCTTCCCTCCGGTCCAAGATATGCTATACGTTCTGGAAGTTCTAAGTTACGAGAAACAGCAAATACTTCTAAATATATTGCTTCAATTGCACTAGCATTTAACAAACCCTTACTCTCTAAACTAATTTTACTAAGTCTTTCGATGATGGCTTTTTCACGCTCAGGTCTATAAATAGCTCCACCTGTATCGTGTTTAATCTCTCCAACTCTCTCAACAACTTTCATTCGCTTATTTAAAAGTTCTAACATCTCATTGTCAATTGTATCTATTGCATCTCTACAATCTTCTAAAGTTTTCCAGTCACTACTACTCATAATTTCTCCAATATCTCTTGCATATCCGCATATACAAAATCTGGTTTTAAATTCTCTTTTAAAAATGGAACTATCTCAGCTTCACTTTTATACTTTCCACTTGTCACAAAGATGGTCTTCATCCCCATCTCTTTTGCTCCACCTAAATCACCTTTAACATCATCACTAATCATAGTTAGTGAACTAAATTCTGCACTACCATTTTGAGTTTGCAGTCTTTTAAGTGCTTCGTTATAAAATGCTATACTTGGCTTACCAACAACATCATAACTACTACTTGTAGCAAACTCTAACATCTTCAAAACTGCTCCTACTCCTGGATAACGTTTAGAGTTTTTTGCATAGATAGATGTTTCATGCATTCCCACTAAAGAAGCACCTTCAAGTAAGAAATCAATCATCTGAGCATACTCATTTGCAGAGAAGTCCTCTTTTATAGCAACTAAAACTGTTTTAGGGTTACTAAAATCAAGGTTATAACCCATCGTTTCTAAAGTCTTTAAAAACTCTTTATGTCCATAAGCGGCAACTGCATCTTTTTCAACTCTTGACTCAAGAAGCATAAGAGGGTCAAGGTACTTCTCAAAGCTAAAATTTAGACCTATAGAGTTCAAGTAAGCATGAAAATCACTTGAAGCTTTTTTTGTGTTATTTGTAATCACCATATAAGGAGTATTCTCAGCATTTAGTTTCTCTATAAATGCCACACTCCCTCTTATAGCTGACTTATCAATATCACTAATTAAAGTTCCTTGAACATCTATGAAGTACAAATCTTAATCCTGTAAAAACTCTTGCTCAAGAGCAATTAAATCTTCAAAAGTTTCACGTTTACGGATAAGTCTTGCTTTACCATCTTCTAAAGCCACTTCTGCTGAACGTCCACGAGTGTTATAGTTGCTTCCCATACCAAAGCCATAAGCTCCTGCACTATGAACCACAACTAAGTCATTATGTTCTAACTCAGGAAGAGGATAATCTTTTGCAAAAAAGTCTCCACTCTCACAAACTGGACCAACGATATCAACCGGACGGCTCTCACCAGTAGCATTTGTAATAGCTTCTATTTTGTGATATGCACTA